>LKMJ01000011.1_pt1 | contig 101636 bp, 110 predicted proteins | sample 643391 | NCBI WGS metagenome assembly LKMJ01 (sample SAMN04112250, study PRJNA286221) | soda lake metagenome | biome: soda lake; feature: Kulunda Steppe; material: water; isolation source: sample PL-Br10 brine of Picturesque Lake | place: Russia: Kulunda steppe | collected 2010-07 | reverse complement strand
TCATCGCCGACCTGAAGTCGACCGCCCGCAACGGCGGTGGCGAGGTCTGGAGCGATGTGGCCGAGCGCCTCGAAAAGCCCCGGCGCACGCACGCGGAAGTCAATCTCGGCCGCATCGAGCGGTACGCCCGAGAGGACGAAACCGTCGTCGTGCCCGGCAAGGTGCTCGGGTCAGGTGCCCTCCGCAAGGGGGTCACCGTCGCAGCTGTCGACTTCTCGTCGACAGCCCAGACGAAGATCGATCAGGTAGGCGAAGCGATAGAACTGGAACAGGCGCTCGAAAACAACCCCGACGGGTCGAAAGTGCGGGTGATTCGATGAGTTACGCGGAGTTCGACGCCGACGTCGTCGTCGACGCACGCGACTGTATACTCGGTCGTGTCGCCTCGCAGGTCGCCGAACGCGCGCTCGACGGCGAGCGTATCGCGGTGGTCAACGCCGAGCGAGCGGTCATCACCGGCAACGAGGACGACATCATGGGAGTCTACCGGAAGCGCGACGAGGTCGGCTCCGACCGCGGACCGCACTTCCCGAAACGACCCGACCGGATGTTCAAACGGTCGATCCGGGGGATGTTGCCGTACAAGACCACCCGCGGTCGCGAGGCGTTCGAGAACGTCCGCGTCTACGTGGGCAACCCCTACGAGACCGACGACGGGACCGCCCCGGACGTCCTCGAAGGAACCTCACTCGATCGGCTCTCGAACATCAAATTCGTCTCGCTCGGCGAGGTAAGCGAGGAACTGGGTGCTAACGTCACATGGTAACAAACACGTCAGGAAAAAAGAAGACCGCCGTCGCCAGAGCGACGGTCTCCGAGGGCAGCGGCCGGGTTCGGATCAACTCCGAACCGGTCGAACTCACGGAGCCCGAGCAGGCGCGGCTGAAGATGCTCGAACCGTTCCGCATCGCCGAGGACGACCTCCGCGATGAGGTCGATATCGAGGTCACCGTCTCCGGCGGCGGGTTCGCCGGACAGGCCGATGCGGTCCGGACGGCGATCGCCCGTGGGCTCGTAGAGCACACGAACGACGCCGAACTCCGGGACGCGTTCATGTCCTTCGATCGATCGCTGCTCGTCAACGACGTGCGGCAGTCCGAACCGAAAAAGTGGGGCGGTCCCGGCGCACGGGCCCGCTACCAGAAATCCTACCGTTGAGGTGATCAAGATATGATGGTACCGGTTCGGTGTTTCACGTGCGGCAGCGTCGTCGGCGAGCACTGGGAAGAGTTCAAAGAGCGGGCCCGCGAGGGCGATGAAGATCCCGCAGAGGTACTCGACGAAATCGGCGTCGAGCGAGCCTGCTGTCGACGAATGCTCGTCTCCCACAAAGACCTCGTCGATATCGTCTCCCCGTACCAATGAGAGGAACCAACCGTTACGAGAAGGCACGCATTCTCGGGGCGAGAGCCCTGCAGGTGTCCTACGGCGCGCCGGTGCTCATCGATACGGATCAGACCGAACCGATCCTCGTCGCCGCCGAGGAGTACGACGCCGACGCCCTGCCGTTTACCGTCCACCGGGGTGAGAAATGACGCTCGTCACCGAGGTACGGCTCCGTCGGATCCTCGACAGTCGAGGAAATCCGACCGTCGAAGCCGAAGTACGGACCGAAAACGGCGGTTTCGGTCGCGGTGCCGCACCCTCGGGAGCGTCTACCGGCGAGTACGAAGCTGTCGAGATTCCCGCCGACGAGGCGATCGCGACAGCCCGCGAACTCGCCGTGCCGAGGATCGAGGGGCAGGTCTACGCCGGCGATCAACGCGGCGTCGATAACGCGCTTCGCGGTGCCGACGGCACCAGCGATTTCTCGACGATCGGCGCCAACAGCGCGGTCGCCATCTCGATGGCCGCCGCGAAGGCGGCCGCCGACGTGCTCGGGGCCCCGCTGTATCAACACCTCGGCGGGGCGTTCCGCGGTCGCGATTTCCCGGTCCCGCTCGGGAACGTCATCGGCGGCGGCGAACACGCCGCCGACGCGACGCACATACAGGAGTTCCTCGCCGCGCCGATCGGCGCGCCGTCGGTGGCCGACGCCGTCTTCGCGAACGCCGAAGTACACGGCGAGGTCGGGGATCTCCTCGCAGAACGGGGGATCCCGGCCGCGAAAGGTGACGAAGGTGCGTGGGCGCCGTCGATCGAGGACAGCGAGGCGTTCGAGATCATGGACGAGGCCGTCGAAGCGGTCGCCGACCGGGTCGGGTTCGAGATCGGCTTCGGACTCGACGTCGCCGGGGCCGAACTCTACGAGGACGGGCTCTATCACTACGGTGAGCGGACGAGAACACCCGAGGAGCAACGCGAGTACATCGCGGATCTCATCGGGGAGTACGACCTCGTCTACGTCGAAGACCCGCTCGACGAGGACGATTTCGACGGGTTCGCTGCGCTTCTCGATCGGGTCGGCGGCTCGGACACCGACCGACCGCTGATCTGCGGCGACGACCTGTTCGTGACGAACACGGACCGTCTCGAGCGCGGAATCGAGACCGGTGCGGCCAACAGCATCCTGATCAAACCGAACCAGATCGGGACGCTGTCGGACACGTTCGACGCCATCGAAATGGCGCTTCGGAACGGGTACGCCCCGGTGGTCTCCCATCGGAGCGGCGAAACGGAAGACACGACGATCGCACACCTCGCCGTCGCGACCGACGCACCGTTCATCAAGACGGGAACGGTCGGCGGCGAGCGAACCGCAAAGCTGAACGAACTCATTAGAATCGAGGCAAACGCATGAGCGACAACGAAGAGGGGGTCGACGCTTCCGAACTCGACGAGGAACTCGACGAACTCGAAGACGAGATCGACGAGGAACTCGACGAACCGGAAGCGGTGGCCGAGGAGGCCGACCCCACAGCGGACGAACCGACCGCCGAAGCGGCCGCCGAAGAAGCGGCCGACGAGGACGAAACGCAAGCGATCGAGGAGACGGACGACGAGCCGGTGCTCGATGAAGACGTCATGCCGGACGACGAAGCCGACCTCCTCATTCCGGTCGAGGATTATCTGGCCGCGGGTGTCCACATCGGTACCCAACAGAAGACGAAGTCCATGGACCGGTTCATCCACCGGGTCCGGACGGACGGGCTGTACGTCCTCGACGTCTCTCAGACCGACAGCCGTATCCGGACGGCTGCATCGTTCCTCGCGAACTACAACCCCGAACAGATCCTGATCGCGTCGTCGCGACAGTACGGCCGGTTCCCGGCCGAGAAGTTCGCCGAGGCGGTCGGCGCTCGCGCCCGGACCGGCCGGTTCATCCCGGGAACGCTGACCAACCCGGACTACGCCGGCTACATCGAACCCGATGTCGTCGTCGTGACTGACCCGATCGGCGACTCACAGGCCGTCAAAGAGGCAATCACCGTCGGGATCCCGGTCATCGCGATGTGTGACTCGAACAACACCACGTCGAACGTGGATCTCGTCGTGCCGACGAACAACAAGGGTCGAAAGGCGCTGAGCGTCGTCTACTGGCTGCTCGCCAACGAGACGCTCGATCGCCGCGGCGCGGAACCGACCTACGCGCTCGAGGACTTCGAGACGGCACCGTAACCGATCGATTTAGAGTTATCCCTTCCTAACCCCGCATTCAGCCGCTCAGCGGCCGCTCCGCGAGCTCGTCGTACAAAAGCTCCGAGGGGGGCTCGGCGGACCACCGGATCGATTCGACGTTCGGTCCGGGGTCGAGCGTTCCGGACTCATCCGTTCCGAAAAACGAGAGATACGGGTTCGGGATCGGTTCGCGGCCGGTCGGATCGTCCATATAGAGCAAGTGAACCTGTGCCAGCCCGTCGATAGCTGCTTCGACCCCAGTCGCCTGCCGGACGCTGCGTTTCGCACACTCCCGGTATGACTCTCCGGGACGGCGGCTACCGCCGGGATCCACCCATCCCGAAGCGCCTTCGTATCGAACTAAAAGCATGCGTTCCCCGTCGAGGAGCCGGATACCCGCCCCGCCGACAACGCCGAACGATTCGAATGCCTCCAGCAATCGACCATACTCTTTCATCGAACAGTCGACCCGGCGACCGACGAGGTCGATCTGACCGTGCGCTGCGGCGAGATCGGCGAGAAGTCCGTTGACGTGACGGTGCAGTTCGGCGGACACGATTGGAACCTGTGCACGTCAGCCCTTGGGTGTTACTGCGGCAATCACGGTGGCCACCACGTAATCGATAGTGTCCGCATGGTCCGTCGTTTTGGGGACACACAACCGAGGCCGGGGTCCCGGGTTACTGTTTCGTGGCGATCGGCGTCGTTCGGATATCCTTTTTAGCTGTCCGTCCGAGTCAGAGGTATGACCGCTTCGAGTGCGCCGGCGAAGGTGTATCTCTTCGGCGAACACGCCGTCGTCTACGGCGAGCCGGCCGTCCCGTGTGCGATCGAACGCCGGGCCCGCGTGACCGTCGAGCGACGCGAAGATAGCCAGCTCTGCGTGCAGGCAAGCGATCTCACGCTCGATGGGTTCACGGTCACGTGGGGCGGGAGTACGGACCGACGACCCGATGTCGACGTTCCGACACCGCTCGTTGAGGCCGCGATGGGGTACATCGAGGGGGCGATCGATCAGGCGCTCGACGCTGCCGGAGTGAGTGACGTCGGTTTCGACGTTACCGTCGAGAGCGACATCCCGCTGGGTGCCGGAATCGGTTCCTCGGCGGCGGTCGTCGTCGCGGGCATCGACGCGGCAACGCGGGAGCTGGGAACCGAACTCGACCCCGAGACGATCGCCGACCGGGCGTACCAGGTCGAATACGAGGTCCAAAACGGTGAGGCGTCCCGTGCGGACACGTTCTGCTCGGCGATGGGCGGTGCCGTTCGGGTACAGGGCGACGACTGCCGACGATTGGATACTGTCCCCTCGATCCCGTTCGTCATCGGCTACGACGGAAACACGGGCGATACCGGCGAACTGGTCGCCGGAGTCAGGGGGCTCAAAGAGGAGTACGGGTTCGCCGACGATACGGTCGGTGCGATCGGAGATATCGTCCGGGCCGGCGAGAACGCGCTCGAAGACGGGTCTCTCGGGGAGGTCGGGCGGCTGATGAACTTCAATCACGGGCTGCTCTCGGCGCTCGGGGTTTCGGCACGGTCGCTGGACACGATGGTCTGGGCGGCCCGCGAAGCCGGCGCGCTCGGCGCGAAGTTGACCGGTGCCGGCGGCGGCGGCTGTATCGTCGCCTTGGATCGATCCGAGCAGACACGGACCGCCCTCGAATACACGCCGGGGTGTGAGACGGCCTTTCGGGCGGAACTCGACACCGGGGGGGTCCGGGCCGAACGATGACGACCGTTCTCAAACTCGGCGGCAGCGTCATCACGCGAAAGGACACCCCGGAAACGATCGACGAACCCGCGCTCGAACGGGCCGCGGAAACGCTCGCGAGATCCGAGGAACGGCTCGTCGTCGTTCACGGCGCCGGCAGCTTTGGCCACCATCACGCCGCCAAATACGGGGTGTCGACGACCGACGGGACACACGATGACGAAGCGATCCGGGCGATTCACGGATCGATGAAGCGACTCAACGCGGCTGTGATCGATACCCTCTCCGATGCCGGCCTCGCGGCGGTTCCGGTCCACCCGTTCTCGGCGGCCTCCCGGACGATGGACGGGACGCTTCAGATCCAAGAAGACGGCGTCGAGACGATGCGTGCGGAGGGATTCGTCCCCGTGCTCCACGGTGACGTCGTGGTTCACGAACGCGAGGGCGCGACGATCCTTTCAGGGGACGAACTCGTTGTGTGGCTCGCGGAAGCGCTGTCGGCCGACCGCGTCGGGCTCTGCTCTTCGGTTCCGGGCGTCTACGACACGGACGGGAACGTCATCAGACGGATCGACTCCTTCGAGGCGGTCGCCGAAGCCGTCGGGGAAAGCGACGCGACGGACGTGACGGGCGGCATGGCCGGAAAAGTACGGGCCCTGTTGTCGCTCGATGCGCCTGCGTCCGTGTTCGGACCCGACGGTCTCGAGTCGTTCGTCACCGGGGACGATCCCGGGACCCGTATCGGTTGATCAGGGGGAAACCGCAACCCACGCCCTTTTTAAGCCGGGGGAACGAACGATCGGATAACCGAGCAACGGTCGCCCCGGACTCGGACGGGCGACCGGCGATCGTTCCCGGGAGTCGGCCGGTCGGGCAGTATCGCGGTGTGTCTACCGCGGTTGCCTCGCCGGTACCGACCGGGGACCCACCGACGCAGTCGGTGTCGCGTCCGTCACAGACGGCCGTGTACATGGCCGGTCGCCCAGCCCTTCGGCCGGCTGGCGATCTCTCGGAGGTAAACCATGGAAATCGAAATCGCAACTATCGGTGGCTACGAGGAAGTCGGTCGACAGATGACCGCCGTCCGCGCGGGAGACAACGTCGTTATTTTCGATATGGGGCTCAACCTGTCGAAGGTCCTCATCCACGACAACGTCGAGACGGAACGGATGCACAGCCTGGATCTGATCGATATGGGTGCGATCCCCGACGATCGCGTTATGTCCGACATCGAGGGGGACGTTCAGGCGATCGTGCCGACGCACGGACACCTCGATCACATCGGCGCCATCTCGAAGCTCGCACACCGGTACGACGCGCCGATCGTCGCGACGCCGTTCACGATCGAACTGGTCAAACAGCAGATCCAAAGCGAGGAGAAGTTCGGCGTCCAAAACGACCTCGTCAAGATGGATCCGGGCGAGACGATGGCGATCGGCGAGAAGTGTGAACTCGAGTTGGTCAACGTCACTCACTCGATCATCGACGCGATCAATCCCGTTCTCCACACGCCCGAGGGTGCGGTCGTCTACGGCCTCGACAAACGGATGGACCACAACCCGGTCATCGGCGATCCGATCGACATGAAGCGGTTCCGCGAGATCGGGCGCGAGGGCGTGCTCTGTTATATCGAGGACTGTACCAACGCCGGCAAGAAGGGGAAGACGCCCTCGGAGTCCGTCGCACGCGCCCAGCTGAAGGACGTGCTGTACTCGCTGGAGGATTACGACGGCGGGATCGTCGCGACGACGTTCTCGAGTCACATCGCCAGGGTGAAATCGCTCGTGGAGTTCGCCGAGGACATCGGCCGCCAGCCCGTCCTCCTCGGTCGGTCGATGGAGAAATACTCGGGAACGGCCGAACGACTCGACTTCATCGACTTCCCGAGCGACCTCGGCATGTACGGTCACCGGAAGTCCGTCGACCGTACGTTCAAGCGGATCATGAACGAGGGCAAGGAGGATTATCTCCCCGTCGTCACCGGCCACCAGGGTGAACCGCGCGCGATGCTGACGCGGATGGCCCGCGGCGAGACCCCGTACGAACTCGATAAGGGTGACAAGGTCATCTTCTCGGCTCGAGTCATTCCCGAACCGACGAACGAGGGCCAGCGCTATCAGGCCGAAAAGCTGCTCGGCATGCAGGGTGCCCGCATTTACGACGACATCCACGTCTCCGGACACCTGAATCAAGAAGGGCACTACCAGATGCTCGATGCGCTCCAGCCGCAGAACATCATCCCCGCCCATCAGGACATGAAAGGCTTCTCGCCGTACGTCAATCTGGCGAGCAACGAGGGATACCGACTCGGCCGGGACCTCCATGTGACCCAGAACGGGAACACCATCCAACTCACGGAATGACGACCTCAGAACGCGTCGAATCGGCCATCGCGAACCGTCGGGCGGTCGTCAACGAGGCGATCGACGAACAGCTACCGGTCAAGAGACCGGAGCGACTCTACTCGGCCTCGCGGTATCTACTCGATGCGGGCGGCAAGCGGCTTCGGCCGACGGTCCTACTTTTGACCGCCGAGGCGATTTCGGACGTCGAGCCGCTTTCCGAGAGCTATCGAGCGTTCCCGTCGCCGGAAAACGAGTCGATAGATGTGCTTACGGCGGCCGTTTCGATCGAAGTCATCCAGTCGTTCACGCTCATTCACGACGACATCATGGACGACGACGACCTCCGTCGCGGCGTTCCGGCCGTCCACAGGGAGTACGACCTCGAGACTGCGATTTTGGCCGGTGACACGCTTTATTCGAAGGCCTTCGAGTACATGCTCGAGACGGGAGCTCCGGCGGCCCGGAGCGTCGAGGCCCTCGACGAACTGGCCACCACCTGTACCGAAATCTGTGAGGGGCAGGCCCTCGACGTCGAGTTCGAGGGCCGATCGGACGTGACGACCGACGAGTACCTCGAAATGATCGAGTTCAAGACGGCCGTCCTCTATGCAGCGGCGTCCGCGATCCCGGCGATCCTGTTGGGCTGTGACGCCGAAACCGTCGATTCGTTACACGGGTACGGCCTCGATGTCGGACGCGCCTTCCAGATACAGGACGATCTGCTCGATCTCACCGTTCCGAGCGCCGAACTCGGAAAACAGCGCGGTTCCGACCTCGTCGAAAACAAACGGACCGTGGTCACGCTCCACGCGAGAAACCAAGGGATCGATGTCGAATCCCTCGTCTCGGATTCCCCGACCGAGGCCGAAATAGAGTCCGCGGTCGAGCGGCTACGGGGCGCCGGAAGCATCGAATTCGCCCGTGAAATGGCGCAGGATCTCGTTACGAGCGGTAAACGGAACTTGGAGGTACTGCCGGAGGGAGAACCCCGAGATCTGCTAGAGGATATCGCCGATTTCCTCGTCGAGCGACAGTACTGAGGCGAACGTTCCCGTTTTCGTTTCACTCATCGACGACCAACGACCGTTTCCGAGGGGTGAAACTGTGGCTCCGGGCGATAGTTTATATACGATAGGTCGGCCAGACAGCCTGTGAGCTGACGCGAAGCCGGCAGTCGGCCTCGGCGGAAGCGTGGATCGCCGCTGTCGATGAACGGATATTGAGCCGTCTGCTCGAGAGACTGATTCACTGGAGAATCCGTGGGGTTTTGATACTTCCACCAGTAGTCCTCGCCAATGGACGAAGACCTCCGCACGAGGATCGAGCGTGAGGCCGAGACGGCCGCGCTGTTCAACGCGCTCAAACACGGAAGCGACGCTCAGGTCGGCGCGATAATGGGTCCGATGATGGGTGAGAACCCGGATTTCAGGCCCCACGGCGACGAAATACCCGGGATCGTTTCGCCCATCATCGACGGAGTGAACGGTCTATCGGTCGATGAAAAGCGCGATCGTCTCGAAACCCTCGCCCCGGAACTGCTCGAAGAACTCGACGCCGAGGACGAAACGGAAGATCGGACGCTCCCGGACCTCCCGAACGTCTCCGAGTACGACTCGGTACGGATGCGGCTCGCGCCGAACCCCAACGGCCCGTGGCATCTCGGCAGCGCCCGGATGCCGGCCGTCATCGGGACGTACAAGCGGATCTACGACGGGTGGATGCTCTGTCGGTTCGACGATACGGACCCGGAAACCAAACGGCCCGACCTCGATGCTTACGGGGAGATCCTCGATTCGATCGAGTACCTCGGATTCGAACCGGACGAAGTCGTCAAGGCCTCCGATCGTGTCGAGACGTATTACGAGTACGCCCGAAAGCTCATCGAGGAGGGTGGTGCCTACACGTGTAGCTGTGACGGCGAGACGTTCTCCGGGATGAAAAACGACGGGGAAGCGTGTCCGCACAGAGACAAGGACGTGGAGACGGTTCGATCCGAGTTCGAAGCGATGATCGAAGGAGAGTACGCGTCGGGCGAGATGGTGCTCCGTGTCCGGACCGACATCGAGCACAAAAACCCCGCCCTGCGCGATTGGGTCGCGTTCCGGATGGTCGATACCCCTCATCCCCGTCCCGAAGCGGCCGAATTCCGGTGTTGGCCGATGTTGGATTTCCAGTCCGGTATCGACGACCACGAGTTCGATATCACCCACATCGTCCGGGGGATCGACCTGCAAGACTCGGCGAAACGGCAGGCGTTCGTCTACGAGTACTTCGGCTGGGAGTACCCGGAACTCGTCCACTGGGGGCACGTCCAGATCGACGCCTACGACGTCGAAATGTCGACATCGACGATCAAGGAACTCGTGGCCGCGGGCGAACTCGACGGATGGGACGATCCCCGGGCGCCGACGATCGCGAGCCTCCGACGGCGCGGTATCCGCGGTGAGGCGATCGTCAACGCGATGACCGAACTCGGGACGTCGACGTCGAACGTCGACCTCGCGATGTCGTCGGTGTACGCCGAGAACCGCGAACTCGTCGACGACGGGGCGGACCGGCTGTTCTTCGTCCGGGACGGGGTCGAGAAGACACTCATCGGCGGTCCCGAAAGTGCGGAGCCGCCGGTACATCCGGACCACGAAGAGCGGGGCGTCCGTGAAATCCCCGTCGGTGACCGTGTGCTTGTCGAACCCGACGACGTTCCACCGAACGGGAAGCGGGTCTGGCTGAAAGGGTACGGTCCCGTTCGGCATACCCGAAACGCTTTCGAGTTCACCGGTGAGAGCATCGATATCGTCCGGGACGGTCCCGTCGACGTCGTCCACTGGGTTCCGGCCGATGAAAGCCTACCGTTGCGGCTTCGAACGATGGAAGGCGACGACAACGGTCACGTTGAACCCGCTGTTTTGGACTATACTGCCGACGAGATCGTCCAGTTCGAACGCATTGGATTCGCTCGCGTCGATAGACACGACGATGAGGAAACGGTCGCATACTTCGCTCACCCCTGATGAGACGACGAATGAAACGGCAGCGAACGTTTAAGGGCTCAGCCCCTTACGTGAATAGATAGCAATGGCCATCGATCCGAACTTCGAAGAGAACCGAGAGCTAGAGGGTCAAGAACACGGGGTCGACGTGTGGGGCCCGACCGACCCCCCCGAAGAACTCGGCATCCGTGGCACCCACGTGGCGGTCGATTTCGACATCTGTCTCGCCGACGGGGCGTGTCTGGAGGACTGCCCTGTCGACGTCTTCGAGTGGGTGGATACGCCCGATCATCCCGAGAGCGAAATCAAAGCGAACCCGACCCGCGAAGACCAGTGCATCGACTGCATGCTCTGTGTCGATGTCTGTCCGGTCGACGCCATCGACGTCGATCCCGGCCGCGCTGGACGCACGTAACGACGCGGCCTCTTCGTCACCCATCGGTCGAGTAGCCGTGTCTATCTCTGTTGTTTCTGAGCGCTGCACCATCTGCAGGAACAATTATTAACAACCGGGCGAACTGAATAGTACAGGTGGCAAGCTACCAATGAACACACTCGTCGTAACCAAAGGTGTTCCCGACTTCCGAGAAGGGAAAGTGTCTTTCGACGAAGACGGGCATCTCGAGCGGGGAAAGACGCCGACAGTAATGAACCCCAACGACAAGTTCGCACTCCGGGCGGCGCTGCAGACGAAAGTCCGCCACGGCGGAAGCGTCTCTCTTATGAGTATGGGTCCCCCCGGCTACAAGGAGATCCTTCAGGAGGGCATGCGCGACGTCTACGCCGACGATCTGTATCTGCTCTCCGATCGTGAGATGGGCGCGGCGGATACCTGGGCAACGGCAATGACGCTCGCGACCGGCATCGAGAAACTAGAGGAGACGCCGGATCTCGTTTTCGCGGGGTTCAAAACCGCCGACGGGGAGACCGGCCACACGGGGCCACAGACGAACTGGTGTCTCGGCTGGCCGCTCGTCACCCACGTCGTTGCACTCGATATCGACGAGGAAGCCGGCCGGCTCCGGGCAAAACGCCTCGTGGAGGGTGATATCGAGGAAATCGAGACCGTCGAGGCCGACCTGCCGGCGTTCGTCGTCACCGACCCGGAGTTCGAACCGACCTACCGGAAGGCCGAGCATCGACTCAAATACAAAGAACTCCGCGAGGAGACCGAAGCGCGCGCGGAGAACTACGAGGATCTCGTGACGATGTGGAACCACGAGGACCTCAACCTCGACCCCGACTATATCGGATTGGACGGGTCACCTACCATCGTTGCCGGCGTCGACCCGATCCCGAAGGCACCGTCCGAACGGGAGGCGATGACGGTCACGTCCGACGACGAAGAAGGGATGGAATCGGTACTCGAGGAAATGGAGCCGTACGCGGCGGGTGATTGATCATGGTATCTGTAGATCCCACCGAACACGAGATTGCGGAACTCGGGCCGAAGATCAAAGACGTCGAGGATCTCGACGAACTCGAAGCGATGCTCGAACTCGAGGGAGACGGTGAGAACCGCGATCCCGTAAAGACGCTCATCGAGAGCCGTATCGAGACGCTCTCGGCGGACGATGAGGATGTCGACCCCTCCGAGGTCGATCTCACGGAGCAGACGGTCGCGGACATCGCGAACATGGTTCGCGACATCGAGGACGTCGACGTTCTCGAAGGGATGCTCGAACGCGAACGGGAGGGCAAAGAGCGGAAGTCGGCGATCTCTCAGATAGAGAACCGTCTCGACGCCCTGACCGAAGACGAGGAAGCGACCGAAGTCGAGTACGTCCCGCCGGAGGAAAAACATCCCGACCTCGATCATCCGACCGCCGAGAAGCGATGGGTGGAGGGGACCGCCGGCGGCGACTACCGGGATATGTGGGTATACTGCGAGACCCAGCAGGGCGAGTTGATCGACGTCTCGAAGGAGATGCTCGGGAAGGCACGTGAGTTGATGGACGGGTACAACGACGAGTACGACGAAGACGAGGCGGTCGTCGCGGTTGTCATCGGCCACGAGATCGAAGCGCTCGCCGAGGAGGCGATCGCTTACGGTGCCGATCGCGTTGTCTATCACGATGACGAGCGACTCGAGCGGTTCCGCCACACGCCCTACACGGAGATCTTCTGTCACATGTGCCGGGACAGCGACTTCGAGTGGCGCGAGTACCACGAGCCGCGATACACCGTATTCCCGGCCACGAACAACGGCCGGGACCTCTCGGCGCTGGTTCAGGCCGAACTCGACTCGGGGTTGGCGTCGGACTGCTCGGATCTCTACATCGAGAGTGCTTCGATCTCGAACCCCGCGAAGACGGGGACGCCCGGCGAGAACAAGGAGTTCGGCCGCATCCTTCATATGAAGCGGCCGGACTTCTCCGGGTTCGAGTATTCGACGATCCTCTGTGTCGACAAACCCCATCGGGACTTCCATCCGCAGGGGGCGAGTGTCATCCCCGGCACGTTCGATTTGCCGGCGCCCGACACGGAACGTGAGGGTGAAACGGTCGAACACGAACTCGAACTGCCCGACGAGTGGTTCCAGATCGAAGTGACCGACTACGATCAACTCGAAGGCGGCGTCGATCTCACCGGGAACGAGGTCATCGTTGCGCTCGGGCGGGGAATCGGAGAGGAACCGACGGACGGGATGGAGATCGGCCTCGAACTCGTCGACGCGTTCGAGGAAGCCGACCTCGGGCTTTCCCGTGGCGTTATTACGGCGTCATACGAGTTCGACGGCCACGTCGAGGATTACGTCGCAGAGGAGCGCCAGATCGGAGAATCCGGACAGGTCGTCCAGCCAGACCTCTACATCGCGGCGGGCATCTCCGGGGCCGTCCAGCACAAGGTCGGCATGGACGAGTCCGACACGATCATCGCGATCAATACCGATACGGACGCCGATATCCGGAACTTCTCGGATTACTTCATCGAAGGTGACCTTTTCGAGGTACTGCCACGGCTAACGGAGGCTCTCGAGGAAGGTGAACTCGCCGGCGTACTCGCGGAGGCAAGCGATGACTGACGAGTACGAACACTTCGAGGCTGTCGTCGTCGGTGCCGGCCCCGGAGGGGCCGCGGCGGCGGCGACACTGGCCGAACAGGGCGTCGAAACGCTCGTCTTGGAACGGGGTGTCGATGCCGGCTCGAAGAACGTCTCCGGTGGGTTGATCTACGCTGAAGAATCCGCACCGTACACCATCGATAGCGTCTTCGATGGCTTTCGTGAGCAGGCCTCAGAACGCCCCGTCTCGGAGTATTACATCCACAACCTCGCCGGCGAGAAGGTCAAGACACTCGATCTCTCCGATATCCACCACCACGACACGGAGTGGTGTGATGCGGTCCTTCGCCGGCAGATGGACTCGTGGCTCGCCGAGCGCGTCCACGAGAAATGCCACGAGACCGGCGGCGGCCTGCTGACTGAGGTGCGCGTCAACGGACTCCTTCGGGAGGACGGCGAGATCGTCGGCGTCACCTGCGATGAGATCGATCCGATCCGGGCCGATATCGTCATCGCGGCCGACGGCGTCAACTCTGAACTGGCCCGGGATGCCGGCCTGATGGATTGGGAGGACCCCGACGAGTGGTTCCAGGGCGTCAAAGCGGTCGTCGACATGGAGCCGGACGTCATCAACGAACGGTTCGACGTCGACCCGGACGACGGCGTCGCGCACCTGTTCTCGGGCGATCTCTTCGAGGGGGTCCGGGGCGGTGGTTTCCTCTATACGAACGAGGATTCGCTGTCGATCGGAACGGTGTTCCACCTCGATTCGCTCGCCGAACAACGCGCCGAGCCCCACGAACTGCTCGATGCGTTGCTCACCCATCCGCTGTTGGATCAGTGGCTCGGGGACGAGTACACCGAACGGGAGTACTCCGCGAAACTCGTCCCGGACTCGAAGAAGGCCGCGAACCCATCACCTCACCAGGGACGACTCCTAGTGGTCGGTGACGCCGCCGGCCAGATGCAGGCTCAGGGGCCGATAATCAAGGGCATGAACCACGCCGTCACTGCCGGTGGTCTGGCGGCGGAGGCCTTCGTGGAGGCCAAAGCCCGCGGCGATCCCGACTCGGCGGGCGATCTCTACGAACGAAAGCTCGTCGACGAAGGGGTGATGGCCAAGCTTCGTCCCCGCCGATACCGAATGACTCGAACGCTTTCCGAGAGCAGTTTGATGACGAAGGTTGCCGGGGGCGTCGTCGATTCGCCCATCGGCCGAACCGGCATGAAGCTGTTCGACGGCGTCATCGAACGCGCGTTCAACTCGCCGTTACTCCTCGGGATGATCCCGGATACACGTACCTCGTACGTGACTGTCCCGAGGGTTCTGGGCGAGGCGCTCGGCGAACGTATCGACGCCGAGAACACCATCGAACCGCCGAACCTGGCGGACCGGATCGGCGATCTCACCTACGACGTCGGGGATCCGCACATCGACCTGCTGGATAACAGCTACGAGGCAAGCGGTACCGCCGTGACGGCGTGTCCAGTCAGCGCGGAGGGGTTCGGCGGCGGCTGCTATCGCAGTGAAACCGTCGACCGGAACGGCCACAGAGAGCGGGTCGTGAGTCTCGATACACAGCCCTGTGTCGAGTGTGGTACCTGTGCTGTCGTCGCCGAAACCGACTGGGATCACCCGGCTGGCGGAAAGGGCGTCGAGTTTCGGGACGGATAGCTCATGACCGACTTTCCGGAGCGTGTCGCGGAGCTGTCGGCGCGTGCCGTCCGGGATCGCGAGGAGTTCGAACCGCCGTCGGACCTACCCGACGAGGAGCAGGCACTGGAGTACCTCGTCGACGGGGCGGGAGAAGCCGTCGCGCTGTACATCGAAGCGAGAACCGGGGAGCTGTTCCGATTCGATGACGCCGAATTCGCGTTACTGGAACGGGCGTTCAACGACTGGCTCGAACTTTACGCCGCCTGTTACGGAGTCGATCTCGAGGCCTCTTTTACCGTTCGTGAGGCCGCGGAACTTCTCATCGAGACACAGAGCATCCGTGAGGCTGCGCTATTGTTGACGCACGTTCCCGAGCGAAAGTACTCCCGGCAGTGGATGGTTGAGGAGTGATCGACGGTTCGATGGCCGTTCCGGCAATAGATTTATGTGTTGGATAATGTTACCATTTATCATGCAGTTTTCAGACGAGCTCGAATTCACCCACCGAGACCGGAAGGATATCTACGATCAGATCGAGCGACACGGGACCGTCGGTTACGAGGACGCCCGGCGAGCGCTGGATATGAGTCCCGAGGCGTTCGGCCACCACGTCGCCGTGTTGCGTCGCGACGGGATCATCACTCGGACCGAGGACGACGAACTCCAGGTGGCTTTCGAGGACGAACGACGCGATACGTACGTCGACGACGGGATCGAAGTGACGATCCGACAGGCACGTGAGGACGATCTGACGGGGCTGGTCGGAGCGATCCGGGAAGCCCTGGCCGACAAGACGTATATCGAAGGCGAGACGCTTGCGGATATCGTCGAAAGCGAGAACGTCCTGTTGCGACACAACGACCTGATGAAGCGCGTTTTCTTCGTCGCGACCGTTCACGGCGACGTGGTCGGATGGGTCCACATCAACGCCCCTGAACTCGAGAAGCTCGAACACACTGCCGAGTTGACCGTCGGCGTCATCGACGAGTATCGAGGGCACGGAATCGGATCGAAACTGCTCGATCACGGTGTCGACTGGGCGCTGGACCACGACTTCGAGAAACTGTACAACAGCGTTCCCTCGACGAACGAAGGAGCCATCGAATTTCTGCAGTCACGCGGCTGGGAGACTGAAGCCGTTCGGGAACGACATTACCGGATCGACGGCGAGTACGTAGACGAGGTAATGTTGGCGAAGATGCTCAGTTAGGGCCACTCGTGATCGGCGTTCTCCAGCGGCTCCGGAACGACGCCGTCCGCCTGTGCGAGCCCCCTGGCGTGTGCCGTACACACGGCTCTGTTTTCGTCCCACGGGATATGAAGACGGACCGCTGCTCGCTTTTCACAATCCGGTTCGCTACACTCCATACTGTCTCTCCGGTCGGAGCTCTCTCAGGTGTTTTGGTCGTCTCGGCCGCTCAGAAACGGATCCGGAACGGCATCGTCGAAGCCCGTCCTCGGGTCTCTGTTTTGCGACGCTCTATTCGCTCGCGTACCCGACGTCGATCTCGCCGGCATCGAGCTCTCTTTCGACTTCGCGCGCGGCCTGCACCATGTTCTCCATCTTTCGATAGGCTGCGTCTCTGGAAAGGAGTTTCACGCCGCAATCCGGCGAGACGGTGAGCTGTTCCGGCGGGACGACCTCGAACCCTTTTATGATGTTCTCCTTGATCTCCTCGACGGATTCGACCTCCGTCGTGTGGACGTCGACGACGCCCAAAGCGAGATCCTTGTCGAACTGCGGCTCTTTGAACACGTCGAGCTGTTCGTAATCGCCGTTGGCGAGTTCGAGGTCGTACTCGTGAACGGGCATATCGAGGATCTCGGGATAGATCCGAGAGTAGTCGCCGTAACAGACGTGCAGCCCGAGTCGGACGTCCTCGGGGACGCCGTCGGCGATGTGCTCGAGACATTCCCCGACGATGGCGTGATCGTCCGGCGTCGTCGCCAGCGCCGGCTCGTCGATCTGGATGTACCGGGCGCCGGCGTCGACGAGGGCGTCGATCTCCTCGTTGACGAGATCGGCGAGATCGTATGCGAGTTCCGCTTCGGTTTCGTAGTGTTCGTTGAACGACCACGACGCGAGCGTGTATGGGCCGGTGATCGGAACTTTAACCGGTCGATCGGTGACGCCGGTCGTGAACTGGAACTCGTCGACGAGCCACGGTTCGTCGTAGTGCACCTCGTCGGCAACGGAGGGTTTATCGAAGTAGTTGTGTCCCCAGACCTTGACGGGACCGTTGAACTCGTAACCCTCGATACGGTCGGCGAAGTACTCGACCATCTCGTTGCGGCGCATCTCGCCGTCGACGACCGCGTCGAGGCCGGCTCGGACGTGTTCGTCGGTGATCAGCCGGGCCGCGTCGTCGAGCGCCTCCGCGAGGTTCTCCTCGTCGAACTCCCGGTCTTCGTCCTCGGCGAGTTCTTTCGCCCGATTGAGCCATTTCGGCTTGGGGTACGAACCGACGACAGTCGTCAACAGGAAGTGTTCCGTCGGGTGATCCTCGGGACGGAACTGTGATCGCGTATCCGCGTGTCCGTCGAAGCTCATAGCGACACCTCCTCCGCGCCCGCCGCGAGCGCACCGAGTTTGTCTTCGGCCTTGTTCGTCGGCAGATAGAACAGTTCAGTGTTCGAACTCACGTAGACGGTGTCGAACCCTTCGGCCGGGATCTGTCCGTGGACCCACTCGACGCGTTCTGCGATCTCTTCGGGCGTCTCGACGAGAGTGTTCTGTCCGTCCACGACGCCGAGCGCGATCCCGTCTTTCGTCCCGTACTCCTGGATGTTGTAGACGCTACCTTCGTGATCCGAGACGAAGTCGAACCCGATCGCGTCGATGTCCGCGTCCATCAGGTGCGCGTACGGCTTTTCGGGGATCGAGCCCCAGTACGTGTGGACGACGACATCGGCGTCGGTCGCTTCGGCGACGGTATCGATCGCCTCGCTGGCCCGCTCGTCCGTTCCGTCCCCGGGTGCGTCGGTGACCAGCGAGGGCTCTAGGAGGAAAACGGTCTCTACGGGGGGGAACGCTTCGAGTTCGCCGGCGAGGAACTCGGCCGTCGCCTCGAGAAAGGCGGCCTCGTCTCCGTAGTGTTCGTCCGTCGCGAGCGCCGAAAGCGAGTACGGACCCGGGAGAACGGCCTGTGTCGCGTCCGAGGCCGATAGTTCCGCGGCCACGTCTCCGTCGGCCGACAGCTCACCCCGGACGACCGGCTCCCGGTAGAAGTTGTTGTTGTCGTAATACCGGACGATTCCCCGCGTCTCGACGTTCTCGTGAACGGACAGCGGGTGTGCCAGCATGTCGTCCCAGCGGCCCTGGCCCTCGACGATCCGGTCGAGACCGGCCTCGATCTGCCAGTCGACGAGTTCACCGCGGACGCGGTCGTACGCCGCCGTGATCTCATCGGATTCGTCACCGGATATCAGGTCGCCTTTCTGGTGGCCTTTGAGATCCGATAGCTCCTCTTTCGCCCAGTCGGGGAGGGGATACAACCCCGGTGTCGTCGCGAGTACCTCCGTCATTGGAGACGGCTACGAGATGACGGCCTTTAATATTTCCTACTCAGGTATTCTTATGAGTTATTTCGAGGACGACGAGCCGTTCGAAAGGGAACGATTCCGAGGCGATCTCCCGCGTCGTCAGTTCGGCATCGGCTGCGAGTTCGCCGACCGCGTCAGGGTCCGTTAAAGTGGATATAAGTAGATAGAGGTAACCGCCCGGGCGCAGCACGCGGCCGACATCCGACAGGAACGGACGGACGACTCGTCGCCCGTCGGGACCGCCCGAAAGCGCGTACTCGAGCGGATCGTCCCACTCCGATTCGGGCGGCGTCGGGAGATACGGGGGATTGAACAGAACGGTATCGAAGCTATCGGCTCTGAACGGTCGGGTGAGGTTCCCCCGGACCGTCTCGATCCCCTCGCTCCGCGTCCGCGCACACGCCGAGGGACTGATATCGCAGCCGACGACGGTGGCTTCCGTCCCGTTGGCGACGCGCTTTGCGACGTATCCCGATCCGACACCGACCTCCAACACCAGTCCGCCGTCGACGTACTCGACGGCAGTTTCAGCGAGCAGCCGCGAGTCCTCGGCGGGTTCGTAAACCGTTGGCATCTGTCGTCTCCCTTCGAGTGTCATCTCGTCGAATCCTCGTCGGCCGGCGGTTCGGTCACCGATTCCTCCACGTGCTCCGTGCCGATCCCCCGATCGGAGCCGTCCGACCGCTCGAGAACCGCTTTGTTCCTGCCTTCGCCGCGCTTGCCGCCCCGATCGGTGAGCTCGCGCTGCGGGAACGGGATCTTGATTCCCTCGGCCTCGAAGGCTCGCTTGACCGACTCTACGACGGCGTTTTGTGCCCGCCACTTCTCTTGGACCGTCGGGGTCGTGATCCAGTAGCGCAACCGGAGTATCACCGCCGAGTCGGCGAACTCCCGTCTGACAACGTCGGGTGGCGGCTGGGAGGCGACCGTCTCGACACGCTCCATCGCTCCGACGGCGACACTCGCGGCCGTGCCGACGTCGGTCTCGTAGTCGATCCCGACGTCGGTCGTCAGTCTGAGCCGGTCAGTCTTCGAGTAGTTGATGACCTCGTTTTCCGTTATCGTGTCGTTCGGAACCAGCACGTGCTCTTCGTTGAACGTCCGTATCTGGGTGTTGTACACCGTGATGTCAGTGACGATTCCCTCCCGACCCGAAACCCGGATCCAGTCTCCGACCTCGAAGGGTCGCGCAAAGAGGATCACGAACCCCGACAGGATCCCCGAGAGGGTTTTTCGGGCCGCGAAGCCGAGGACGATACCGAGCACACCGGCCCCAAGAAAGAGGTTTCTGACGGGTATCCCCCAGAGCGCGACCACGAACGTCACCAGCGGGAAGAAGATGACGATCTGAACGGCGTGGTGTGCGACTTCGCGCTGATGCGGGGTGATCGTGACCCGGCCGGCGCCGTACTTTATCGATCGTTTCGTAAGACGGGTCACCGTGATGCCTCCCGCGATGACGATGAACGTGACGAGTGCCTTGACTCCCTGCTCGGGCGTCACGGATAGAAACGCCAGCGCGTCGAGGACGTCGCCCGGAATTCGCCAGACAGCGACCAGAAAGCCCGTCATCAGGATCGTCGTCGTCGTCAGCAACAACGACTGAACTGCCTCCACGGCGTCTTTGTCGTATCGTTCCTTGAGCCGTCGCCCTCCGTAGTACAGGCCGACGACAACGATCACGAAGACGACGGCCGAAGCGGCGGTCCCGGCGTACCTCGCGGGGACTGTATCGAACGTCCGCTGGATCCGCTGGACCGTCCCCCACAACCACAGTATCGAAAGTTCGATGCCCATGCGACCGTCACCCCCGTGACCGGAACCGGATCACTCGGCACCGACCTCCGCCGCGATTCGGGCGAGCCGTGCGAACGATTCTGGAGGCACCTTGCCGGCCCGTTTGCCCATCAGCTCCTCGCCGGCCGAATCGATGACCGCCTCGGGGTCGTCGATCCCCGAAATGTGCGTCGTGTTCCGGATCGCGTTCCGCATCGTCTTCCGCCGCTGGGTGAAAATCCCTCTGACGATCGCCATGAACGCCTCGTCGTTCGGAACCGTGTACTCGGGCGTCCGCGGGATCACGCGGACGACGGCGCTTTCGACTGCCGGCGGTGGCGAAAACGCCTCTTTGGGAACCGTTTCGACGAGTTCGATGTCGGCGTAGTGGCCTGCCGTTACCGACAGTCGACCGTACTCGTCGGTTCCCGGTTCGGCGGCCATCCGCTCGGCGAACTCCTTTTGAAACATCAACACCAGCGGTTGCCCGGTCGGTAGCAATCGGAAAGCCACTTCCGAGGAGATCCCGTACGGAAGATTGGAGACGGACCCGGTAAAGGTCGGGAGATCTATCTCGAGCGCGTCGCCGGAAAGAACCGTTAAACGGCCCGAATCGACCGATTCGGAGAACTCTTCGTTGAGAAACGACGCGAGCGTCCGATCCCGTTCGACGACAGTGACCCGATCGGCGAGATCCAACAATCGGTCGGTGAGCGCGCCGGTGCCGCCACCGATCTCGAGGAGATGCGTCCGGTCGGCGCCATCGGGAAGATAGCCGGGGAGCCGATCGAGAACGCGGTCGTCGACGAGGAAATGCTGGTCGCGCTCGGGATCGCCGCGAACGCCGGCCCTGGCGATGAGCGCATCGGGGTCGCGCATATCGGTGATAATGGGTGGGGTCGTATATCCTTCGCGCTTTCGGAGCCGTCGGTCACTCCTCGCGGCGGGCGAAGATACGGTATTTGAGGTCCTCCTCGCGGAGTTCCTCGAGGATCCGGTCGATGAGTACGTCCTTCGGATTGTGTAGCCCCGAGACACGCTCCTCGAGGTCTTCGAAGCTCTCGAACGGCTTCCGCTTCCTGGCGTCGAGGACGTTGTTCCTCAGCTTCTTTCCGATCCCCGGAAGCAGGTTCAGTACGTGCAGACGGGTCGTGATCGGCTGGGCGTCGTTGTAGAAGTCGACGAACCGCTTTTCGTCGCTGTCGATGATCTCCTCAATCGCGTATTCCAGTTCCGATTCCGCCGTGCTCGAAAGGTCGCCGTAGGGGATCGTTCTGAGCGTTTTGACGTTCTCTCCCGACGGTTCGATCTCGATCCGGTCGCCGATGTTGATCCCCGCATCGTCGGTCAGGGCCGCCTCGACGAGCCGGAAATCCGACTCACCGAGAGCGAAGGCGACCGGCGACCGCTCGTACTGTGGGCGGTCGTCGTTCGGGCTTCCTCTCGGAAGGAAATCAAGGACAACGGCGGTCCGTGCTGCAGCGTCGTCTCCGTCCTCGTTCATGGTTCCGTGTACGGGAAGATGGTATTTAAAACGACGGCAGCCTCAGGCGTACTTCGCGACGATATCGAGCACGTCGTCGAGCTCCTCACCCGACAGCGAGTATCGACCCTGTGCGAAAAGCGTCCGGAGCTCGTCTCGGTCCGCCGGGAGGACGTCCGTGATTTTGTAGGCGGTCGCCTCGTCGACCTTCTCGAGTTCGAGCAGTTCCTCGACGAGTTCACGCGACTCCTCGGCCTCCAGTTGCGAAAAGCGGTTGACGTGCTCGATCGCACGAGCGAGCTCGTACCGCATCTCCCGTTCCTCGTCGAGCGCACGCTCGGTTTCGATGTCCGCGAGGAGCTCTTTGGCTTCCGGAGTCGTGAGATACTCTTCGTCGAGCACCTCTTTGAAGATCGTCATGCCTGCTGACGTCGGAGGTGTGCGGGAGCGGCGATCAGCGTCTTCGAGACACTGCCGTCCTTTATTTCGACTTTGAACGCTCGACCTTGCTGGCCGACGACAGTTCCCGTTCGCCCGTTGAACCGGGGGTGGAACTGCCCTTTGGGGACCGATGGATCGAGCTTCAGGTGAACTTTCTCGCCGTCGTCGAACTGCTGGACGGACCGCTGTGGCGGCGAAGCGCCGCGGTTTCTGGCATCGTTCTTGAGTTTGTTGCGGGTTCCTTCCCGCGGACCGTTCGAGCTAGGCATTCTTGTAACGCTCTAAACGACTCCGACACATAAAACGTGCGTTCCGGCGGCGTGACGGTTTTATATACGACCGACTTCGTCCACGGCGACGCTCTCGACGCCGTCGACGTCGGCGAAGGCGTCCTCGACGGCGTCAGTGCCGCCGGCCTCGTCGGGGATTAGGACGGTCGGGTACAGGGCGATAAGACCGAAGGCGACGTCCTCTCGGTCGACGCGGCTGATCTTTGCCCCCTCCGGGAGCGCGTTCTCGAGTCGTTCCTGGAGGTCGTCCAGATCGATCTCGGGGCTCTGCGGCATGACCTTCATTTTGGCAGCTACCTTCCCCATCGTTACGGTCCCATGAATCCGCAGTCGGGGCACTCATAGAGGTTGCTCTGTTTTCGACACTTCGAGCACCGGTAAATCAGGGTCCCACACTCCGGGCACTTGAATCTCGCCGCCGACGTCCCGGCAATGTTGATCCCACAGGAGACACACGTATGCTCCCTGCGTTCGTCGCTCTTGGAACTCATACAATCAGATCGGTCGGCGTGACATTTAACGCTTGCCAACCTCGCCCGAACGCACCGGCCCCTCTTGCCGAACCGTCCCACGAACCGGTGAAGCCTTCCGGATCCGTTCCGAACCGCGAGTATGGATCACGGTCGGCGATCCGAGTCGTTGCGAGAAACGGTGAGATCGCTCCGGAGAGAGTCAACCGAGACCAACGAGCGACGGCTCGTCGTCCTCAGCGGCCGACCGGAGGCCACCAGATCCGCAGCGAAGACGGTCGCCGACGTCGGCTCCTTTCGGGGCACGATCGTTTCAGTTTCCGACCGGGACGTGGTCGGTGACCGCGTCGAACCGAGGTCGATCAACGAACTGCTCGGAACGACCAACGACTGTGTCGTCGTCGACTGCCACGCCGCCTGCCGGCCGAACGTGATCGGTGCGGCGACCGGAACCGTCGACGGCGGCGGTTTGCTCGTGTTGCTCGTTCCGCCGCTGGAAGCGTGGCCCGAAACGGAGTGCGGCCTCGAACGGATGCTCGCCGCACCGCCTTTCTCTGTCGACGACGTCGGCACTCGGTTCAAACGGCGGCTGGTGCGGACGCTCCGCTCGCATCGGGGGGTCGCCATCTTCGACGTCGAGACGAACCGACTGCTGAAATCGGGTCGAACTGATCCCGCCCCCCGACAGATCCGAGACCGAGTGGTGCCCCCCGAGACGCACTCGTTTCCGTCGGCCGTCTACGAGGCGTGTCTGACGGCCGATCAGCGCGATGCGGTCCACAGTTGTGAACGGCTCTCCGAGGGAGGAAACGCCCTCGTCCTCGAAGCCGACCGCGGTCGAGGCAAATCGAGCGCGGCCGGCCTCGCTGCGGCGGCGTTTGCGGCCGACGGATGCGACGTACTGGTGACTGCCCCGACCTACGGAAACGCACGGGAGCTATTCGATCGTGCGGTCGAGTTACTCGACTCGGTGGATGCACTCGCCGAGGACAGACGGGGCGAATCGGATCCTCCGGCCTTGTACACGACCGCGGGAACCGTTCGGTTTCACAGCCCACAGGTGGCGGCGGATTCCTCGGCGGACGTCCTCTTCGTCGACGAGGCGGCCGCCCTTCCGGTACGGACGCTGGAGGAACTCCTCTCGGTCGCGCCGTCGGCCTGTTTTACCACGACTGTCCGCGGTTACGAGGGAACCGGACGGGGGTTCGAGATCCGGTTCCGGAACAGACTCGAATCGGCACGGACGGTCACGTCGGTGACGCTCTCGGAGCCGATCCGATACGCGCCTGCCGATCCGGTGGAGATCTGGCTCTTCCATGCGCTGTTGCTCGGTGCGACGCCCGCGGCGACACCGCTCGTCGAGAGCGCGTCGCCGAAAGAAGCGTCCTACGAGCGCCTCGATCGCGACTCGCTTGCCGCCGCCGAACCGTTACTCGGTGAGGTGTTCGGGCTCCTCGTGGCCGCCCACTACCGGACGGAGCCGAGCGACCTCGCCAGACTGCTCGACGCCCCGAACGTCGTCGTCCGGGCGCTCTCGGTCGGGGGGCACGTCGCCTCGGTCGCGCTTTTGAGTCTTGAGGGCGGACTGGATGCGGCCACACGGCAGGCCGCCTACGAGGGGGAACGCATCCACGGCAACCTCGTTCCCGATCTTTTGACCAGCCAGCTCCGTGACCCCGATGCCGGCGTTCCGGTCGGGCTTCGAGTGATGCGAATTGCGACACACGACGCCGTCCGGTCGTCCGGGTTCGGCTCGAAGCTTCTGGAGGCGATCGAATCCGAGTTCCGTCCGAACGGCTCCCGGCGAAGCGATCGGTTCGGGGCGGTGGACTATCTCTCCACCAGCTACGGCGCGACGCCGGAACTCCTCCGGTTTTGGCGACAGAACGGGTACGCGACGGTTCATCTCTCGGCGACCAGAAACGACCGAAGCGGGGAACACTCCGCGGTCATGCTTCGGGCGCTCTCTTCCGACGGCGATGCGTTGGTCGAACGCCACGAGGAGTGGTTCCGCAGTCGGCTCCCCGACGCTCTCGGAGAGGTCCTCGACACCGTCGACCCCGACGTGATCCGAGGCGTTCTCGCGTCGACGAACGGCTCCGTCCGAACGGAGCTATCGGACTTCGAGTGGCGACTCGTCGCCAGCGCCGCCTACGGTCCGGGACAGTACGACGTCGCCCCCGGTCCGTTCCGTCGGCTGGCGTTCAGAGCGCTTCTCGATGGACTTCTCGAGGACGCCGAAACCGAGCGGCTACTCGTCGTGAAGGTCCTACAGCGGCGGGGTTGGGAGCCGACCGCTGAATCGCTCGACTACGTCTCCAAACGGGCGTGTATGCGTGCGCTCGGGAACGTCTTCCGACCGATCGTAGCGGAATACGGCACCGAAACCGCGATGCGGGAAGCCGATCGCTACCGAAAACCCAAGTGAACCTCAGAACGTCGATCGCTCACTCGTCGTCGGCCCGATTCGAGCCGCTTTCGAGCCGACCGAGAGCGATCGCGACGATACCGGCGACAGCCAGCAGGGCCCCGTCCAGTCGGACGAGAGAGACGTACCACTCGCTCGGTTCGAGGTCCTCTGGGTTCTCGTAGCCGACGAGAACGAGCCGGCTGAGATAGTCGATGGTCCGTTCGGGAAAGAGGGCGATGAAGATTCCGTAAACGACGGCGAGGGCGTTCCAGAACATACCAGTGGTTGACGTCCCGATAATAAAACGTGCGGGGATCGATCCCGTAAAGCGAGAACGGTAAAATCGAGCGTGCTACTCGTAGAGCCAGGTCTCGTCGACCCGCTCGTAGCTCTGCAGTTCGTCCTCGCCGAAGAACAGATCGATCTCCCGTTCGGCCGACCCCTCCTCGGTATCGGAGCCGTGAATGACGTTCCGACCGAGATCGAGCCCGAAGTCGCCACGGATCGTTCCGGGCGCGGATTCTGTCGGGTCGGTCTCGCCCATCATCGTTCGGATCTGTGCGATCGCGTCTTGGCCCTCCCAGACCATCGCGAAGACCGGTCCCGACGTGATGAACGACGAGAGGTCGTCGAAAAAGGGCTTGTCGACGTGCTCGGCGTAGTGTTCGCGAGCCAGCTCGTCGTCGATCCGCATGAACTTACCAGCCACGAGCTTCAGCCCGCGGTCCTCGAACCGGGAAACGATCTCGCCGATCAGACCGCGCTGGACGCCGTCGGGTTTGACCATGACGAAGGTCCGCTCGGTGTCGGCCATTCAGGCTTCGACCTCCTCTTCGTCCTCGTTTTCGGTCTCGTCGTCCGCTTCACTTTCGTCCTCAGTCTCGGCTTCGGTCTCGTCGTCCGCTTCAGGCTCACCGTCGCTTTCGGCTTCGGTTTCCTCTTCGGGTTCGCTTTCCGAGCCATCCTCGGTCGCTTCTTCGTCCGCTTCGGTAGCCGACTCGTCTTCCTCGGCGTCCGGTTCTGTCTCTCGGTCGTCACCGATCCACTCGAGGTCGCGGGCCTCCCGACCCATGAAGTAGTTCTTTTCGCATTTCGAGTCGGCGAACCAGAGCACGGTGCCGTCGGTCTTGACGTACATCGTTCCGGTGCCGGGCTCGATCTCCTGACCGCTGTAATCGCAGGTGCGTTTCTGAACCATCTATTGTCCCCCGATGGAGTCCGCTTCGCGAGCCGTTTCGCGGAGCTGTAACACGTCGCCGACTCGAACCGGACCGAGGACGTTCCGGGCGATGATCCGTCCCTGGTTTTCGCCCTCCTTGATCCGACATTTGACCTGCATGGCTTCGCCGTGCATGCCGGTCTTGCCGACGATCTCGATCACTTCGGCGGGGGTTGCGCCGCCCCCGTCGTTTTCAGTACTCATCGTCTTTCACCTACCGAAGTTCCTCGACCTTCTCGGCGATGTCCTCGACGTCGTCTTTGGCGTCGCCCGGATCGACGATCGCCGCGGCGGCGCTGCCGACCTGCAGGCCGGCGGCGTGGCCGACGTCGTCCTGCGTGCCGACGAAGATATACGGGATCTCCTTCTCGTCGGCGATCTCGGGGAGGTGCATGACGACCTCCTCGGGGCTTACGTCCTCGGCGACGAAGACGAGTTCCGCGTTGCCTCGCTCGACGGCTTTGGTCGTTTCGTTGGTACCTTTCTTTACCGAACCTGTGTCCCGGGCGACCTCGAGCGCCTCGATGGCGTCGTCCTCGAGATCAGCCGGCACGTCGAAATCTACGTATACTGACATTGTGTTTGACTCCTCCCACGCGTGGGCTCGCGCTCCCCCGCCGTCGAATCCCGTCCATCCGAACCGATCGGACGACTGTGGATTCTCACACCCAATGGGTGCGTATGAGTCCTGTCCGGCTAGGAGCATCACAACCCCGCGTCGGCTGTATACCACCGTACTGCACCACCGCATAAAAGCGCTTATGAACTGCTCCGAGCGTGTGAACCCAACGCAGGGCCGGACGTCGAACGGCGTTATCGACGGACATCGACGGTGACATCGGTCGAGATCCACCCGTCACTGTTGTCCGGTTCGACGAACACTGTTCGCTGTGGTGTCGTCGCGTAGGCACGGAGGCGGACGTCTTCTCTCTTCGTCTCAACCGATCCGTCTCCGTCGACGGTCACGTCGTCCCCGTCGGATGTGATTGCCATTGTCGGTGGCTCGGGTTCGCACCGACTAAAGGGTTTTGGCGAGCCTAAAATCTGAAACTCCGTCGGTTCAGGTTGATCGGAACGGCTGGCGAGACCGCACTCGGGGGCGTACTGTTTTGCACGTCGACCACCAGTTACCGGTATGGACGAACGTGAGCGAGACCTCGCCGACGCCACGGCGGAGCTTTCCGAGACACTCGAAGCGCTCCGGACGGAGTTCGAAGCTCCCCCGCGGGGACCGCTCGGGCTCCCACGCCCCCCGAAGCCCTCTGAACTCCTCCGGTTCACCGAACAGTACACGATCCCATCGGTCATCGCGCTGCTCGAGACGAGTATCAGAGCGCTCGAACTCCTCGGTGCGGCACTTCGGGTAGCTGACGGCCGCCCGCTGGATGCAGTGACGGACCGCCCTGCGGACAGTTCTATGGGGAGTTCGCTCGATGTGGTCGGACGGGCGAGCCGCGACCGGCTCGCACGGACCAGCCGCGAGACGCTTCGACGACTCGACGACGCGCTCGCCGAGTTACAATCCGCCGCCGAGGGGGATCCCTCCAGCCCCGAACTGCAGGGGTTACTCGCCGAGGCGCGCGAACTCAGAGCCGAGGTCGACGCGCGCTTGCAGGACGCCGTTTCGGAGACGGCACAGGAGTCCGACACTGGACAGCGAGGCCGGAACGACCCGAGCGAGGTCGGCGTATCGGCGGCAGAAGGGGGTTCGGAAGACGTCGGGATCGACGTCGACGAGGAACTGGAGTCGATAAAACAGGACCTCGATGGTGATCCTTCGAACGTCGGAACCGACGACAACGCGGACGACGATATGGCGAGATAAGTGGAGCTCGCCGTGGCGGGCTCCCGCCGATCCCGCGGTCCGCGACCGAACGGAAGAGTTTTTGGTTTGCCTAAACAATTACCGCACAATGAACGCAGACGAGTCGGCCAGAGCCCACGGAGGTGGACATCGTGTCCAGTGACATTCGACAGTCCCACTCTATCGATCGACCGCCTGCCCCGGGAGGATCGACAGTGCTGGAACTCGACGGGATCCGGAAGTCGTACGACGGAACGACCGTCATCCGTGATCTCTCGTTGACCGTCCGCGACGGGGAGCTTCTGACGTTGCTCGGCCCTTCCGGGTGCGGCAAAACGACGACACTCCGGCTCATTGCGGGGCTCGAACGACCCGATAGCGGCGCGGTGCGGATCGATGACTCCACCGTGAGCGGGTCGGGTTTCGTTCCCGCGGAGCGCCGCGACGTCGGTGTCGTCTTCCAGGAGTTCGCTCTCTTCCCACATCTCTCCGCCCGGGAGAACATCGCGTTCGGGATCCAAGACTGGCCGGAAGCCGAACGGAACGAACGGGTCGAAGAACTGCTCGAACTCGTCGGGCTCTCCGATCACGGCGAGAAATCCCCCGAGGAACTCTCCGGCGGCCAACAGCAGCGGGTCGCGCTCGCCCGCTCGCTGGCTCCGGAACCGCAGTTGCTCCTGTTGGACGAACCGTTCTCGAATCTCGACGTCGATCTCCGCGTCGAGATGCGCGAGGAGGTCAGAGAGATCCTGAAAACGGCCGGCGTCACCGCCGTTTCGGTCACTCACGATCAGGAGGAGGCGATGTCGATCTCCGATCGCGTCGCGGTGATGAGCGAGGGCGACATCGAACAGATCGGGACGCCCGAGGAGGTCTTCCAGCAGCCACGATCCCGGTTCGTCGCCGGCTTTCTGGGACACGCCTCGTTCGTGTCCGGATACGTCAGAGAGGACTGTGTCGACACCGGCGTCGGCTGTATCCCGTTCGATCAGATCAACGGCCTCACCGACGCCTACGTCGGCTCGGAGATCGATCTCATGGTCAGACCGGACGACGTCCGTGCCCGGCCGGCCGGGACGGCGGAGGCCAACGGCGAAGTCGTCCATCGCCGATATCTCGGCCCGACGGTGCTCTATCGGGTCGAGATCGACTCCGGCGACGTCGTCGGGTGTATGCACAACCACGCGGACAAAGTATCGCTCGACGACTCCGTTTTCGTGTCCCTGGACGCCGACCACGAGCTCGCGTGGTTCCCGAGCGGCGAACAGACGATCCCGGACGGCGGCAGCAGTACTGACCGGTAAGGCCAAGGGATCGCCCGAAAACGACGTTCGCCGTCTCAATCGGATTCGTCCGTGAACTCGACGTACTCTTCGAGCCGTTCGAACGCCGCTCGCTCACGCGGACCGCCACAGCGCTCGACGACGCTTTCGAAGTACTCCAGCCGCTCCAGAAGCGTTGCGGTGTCGTATCCCGGGACGTTTAGTCGCGATGCGGCGACGGTCGCCTCGACGACGGCGTTGAAACCGCGGTTTGTCGTCGGGACCGTCTCGCGTTCGATCCTCGAGTCGACCGGCGTCAGTTCCCACTCGACCCACTGGGTGTCACCTTCCGTCCCTCGATCGAGAGCCTCGACCTCGACGCGTGCCCACGCGAGAGCGCTTTCGAGGATCGGATCCGTCTCTTCGCGGATCGAGCAGGCGGCGTCGACGAACACGATCGGATCGCGAACGAACTGGACGTAGCCGTCCCGCTCCGACTCGAAGTTCCGCCACGTCCGCGTCCGTCCCCAGGTCCGTGCCGTCACGGTGTCGCCGGCGAACAGCCCGAGCGCCGCGACGTTCCACCGTCCGTTCGGTCCGAGCGTCGTCACCACCGACTCGGTGACGCCGGTCAGTTCGACGGGCCAGTCGTCGTCGCTCATCTCACACCTCCAGCCCGCGCTCGAGGGCGATAAACAGTCCCGCGGCGGTTAGATCGGCTGTCGTCCCGGGGTTTATATCCCGTTCGACGAACTCGGCGGCAAGCGCTTCGGCGTCTTCCGAGCCGTCGAGGACGGCCCGAGCGCGTGCTGTGGCCTCCGCCGCGACGGACGCTCCGTTTCTCGTGACGACGAACGTGTCGGGTTCGGCGGCGAGAAGCTTGAGGAACGCCCGCGAGGCGCGTTTATAAACCGGGCCGTCGTCTTCGAGTAGCCAGCCGGCGGCCTCGAAACTCCGTTCGAACCCACTGACCCACTCGGCCGCGACACCGTCTCGATCGGCCGAGCGCTCCATGATCTCGGAAAGCGTGACGCCCCGATCCCGTATCGATTCGGTCGCGTCGCTCCCGCGACGGACGTCGAGGTCATCGAGGTCGTTCGGCGGGTCCTGAACCGCGACGTCAACGTGTTCGAACGCGCGATAGAACCCACAGGCGTCTTCGACTGTCGTTTCCTCGACGACCGCCATCACGCCTCCGGGGGTGAGTCGATCGGTCGAAGCCGCGCTCACGAGCGGCACGAGCGAGAGGAGCGCGCCGAACTGCGTGTTGCCGCCGGACTGGTCGCTCATCCCCTCTACAGCGTGCTCGAAGGCGCTTCCGAGTGTCTCACCCTGGGCCGCCGTCCGGAGCCCCGGGAGCGCGCCCACCGCCCCCGCCATGAACTGCTCGAACCGGAGGTCGTCGTACTCGCGGTGTCGATCGACGTTTCCGGGTTTTGGCGTCCCCGAGACCTCGAGCAACAGCGCCAGTTGGGCGTTCTCGGCGACGTCACGCATCGAGTGATCGCCCCCGTCCCGGCGTCGGGTCCTCGCTGAACCACTCTTCCGTGGCCGTCCGGACTCGATCGAGAACCACCGGGTCGTCCGAGGGTCGGCCCACAGAGACGGCGTCGGCGCCGTACTCCAGATACTCCCGCACCGTCTCTCGATCCCGGACGCCGTTGTTGGCCACGACGAAGGCCTCCGGTTCCGTGTCGACGACGTCCGCGATCCGGGCTTCGCTGTCCATCGCGTCGACGTGGAGTATGTCGGCACCGGCTTCCGAGAGCGCCCCGGAGAGTGCGGGCAGGTCGACGCCCGACACCTCCGTTCGGACCTTGACGCTCACTGTCGCACCGCACGCCGAGGCGGCGGCGACCTGCTCGCAGAGTCGGTCACCGTCGGCCAGTAGCGACTCGCCGGCGCCGGCGGCGCACATCTCCTCCTGTCGGCAGTGGGCGTTGACCTCGAGGATCGCCCCGCGTTCGGCACAGACCGACGCAGCGGCTCGGATCGGTTCGATCGTCGCGCTCCGGACGTTCATCGCCGCGAGCGTGTCGACACCGTCCATCGCCGCGAGCTGTCGGTCGACGAACTCGATCGGATCGGCCGGGAGGAACTCCGTTCGGTCCCGATCGCGGAGCTTTCGGGCCGCCGACCGCGTCGCTTCGTCGAGGGCGATCCCACCGAGGAACGCACAGCCGACGTGGGGCGCCGCCGATCTGGCCCACTCGACGTCCGACTCCCCCGAGAGTGACGCCGCGGCGACGCGTGGCTCGAACATCACTCGATCCCTCCACCGACGGCATCGATCGCCTCTCGAACGGCCCGACAGACCCTCGCGCCGTCCGCCGGCGTTCCGAGTTCGGTGTCAGTCCGGACGACCGGTCGGTCGAGCGTCGTTCCGTCCTCGGTGTCGAGGACGAACGCGTCGACGAACGGGTACGCCTCCGCGACACCGACGGTCGAGGCGTCGTACCCTTCTGCCGCGAGCAGTTTTCCGGCCGGCCCCGAAAAGACGCGATCCCCCACAAACGGCGAGACGGCGACGACTGGCGTCGATTCAAGCGCCGCCCGGAACCCGTCCATGGCCACCATCGGTCCGACGCTCGTGACGGGGTTCGAGGGACCGATCACGACCGGGCCATCGAGCGCTTCCCGGACGGCGGCAGTCGGTTCTGCTTCGTCCGCTCCCCGGAACTCCACCCGGTCGACCGCCGGTTCCGCCCGGCGGTGGACCCAAAACTCCTGAAAATGCATCGTCCCCTCGTCAGTGTGGACGAACGTCGCGACCGGATCGTCACTCATCGGGAGGACGGGCCGTTCGACGCCGAGAGCGTCGGCGAGTATCGAAATCGTTTCGGTGAGCGTCCGCCCCTCGTCGAGCAGTCCCGTCCGGGTCGTGTGGATCGCCCGGTCCCGATCGCCGATCTCCATGAACTCGGCGACGCCGGAAAAGCGCCGCCAGCGAGCGATCTCCCGCCCGGAGATCTGGGCGTCAGCCGAGAGAAACCGCGGACCGGATTCGAGCCCAGCCCGCTCTGCCAGCCGGGAGAGCTCCTCGTGTGTCGCCGTACTGTCGCCCTCGATCCCCCACCACGTCTCCCGATCGAGAACGTCACCCTCGGAAAATAGCGTCGTGTCGACGTCCGGACAGACGAGAAGCCCGCCGATCTCGGCGTCGTCGCCGGTGTTACAGACGACCGGTGTCGTCGCTGGATCGAAGACCTCGGCGGCCCCCCACAGGAGCTTCGGCGTCCCCGTTCCGCCGGCCAGGAACGTAACCATACGTCGGCTTTCGTCCCGACAGGTTTGTATTTAACCGTCGCCTCCGGCGGTCGAGCCCGAGCTGTCTCACCCAGTCGGCTCCATCGGCGCGACGGTTTTTATATCGGGCCGCCGAACCCCGGCACGGATGGTCACGATCAAGGACAGCGTCCACGACCACATCGCCGTCGAGGGGGTCGCGGCCGAGCTGCTCGATACGCCGGCACTCCAGCGGCTTCGACGGGTCCGACAACTCGGCACAGTCGGGCTCGTCTATCCCAGCGCCAACCACACCCGGTTCGAACACTCCCTCGGTGTCTACCACCTCGCGAGCTCGGCGCTCGAGGGTCTCGGGATCGAGGGCAGACAGGCCGAACGGCTCCGGGCTGCGGCGATCCTTCACGATATCGGCCATACGCCGTTCAGTCACAACATCGAGGGGATCGTCGCCAGACGGACGGGCCGCATGCACGACGAGGTGGAGGACCTCATCTCGGAGGGGGAGATCGCACGCGAGTTGGCGCTGTACGATATCGACCCCTCCGCGGTGGCCGATCTGATCGCCGGCGAGGCGGGGTTCGGTCAGCTTATTTCCGGTGAACTCGACGTCGATCGGATGGATTACCTCGTCCGCGATGCACACCACACGGGCGTTCCGTACGGGACGATCGACACCGGTCGACTCGTCAGGGAGCTCCGATTCGTCGACGGCGAGTTGGTGCTTGCGGCGGGGAACGTCCAGACGGCGGAGTCTCTCTTGGTCGCCCGCTCGCTCATGAACCCCGTCGTTTACAACCACCACGTCGCGCGGATCTCGAAGGCGATGCTCAGACGTGGAACCGAACAGTTACTCGAGGACGGGGAACTGTCCGCCGGGACGCTCCGGCGGATGGACGATCCAGACCTCCTCGTGGCGTTGCGGTCGAGTTCGAAAACGGAAGCTCTCGCCCGTCGACTGGACACCCGAAACCTGTACAAACGGGCCGTCTGGGCCGAACTCAGGGACGTCCCCGACGAAATCGTCGACGCCGGACACGACGTAGTCCGGGCGTACGAACGCGAGATCGCCGACCGAGCTGATCTGGATCCGGAGGCTGTCGTTCTCGATATCCCGCCGCGACCGGGGATGACGGAGTCCACCAGTCGTGTCGTCGTCAACGGCGAGGTAAGGTCGCTAGAGAGCCAATCGACCCTCGTGACCGCGCTCCGGAGAACGAATCAAGAGCAGTGGCGCCTGGGCGTGTACGCACCCGAGAAGGCGACCGATCGTGTCGGACAGGCGACCGAGGACGTCCTCGGACTCGATCTGGACGCCCTCGTCGTCGACGTTCGGCGGGGCATCAACACGACGCTCGACGAGTTTTGAACGGTGCCCTATCGAAACCGACAGGCGATTTAACCCGGGGGCTGTGGATCGTGGTATGGAACTGTCGGGAACGATACTCGCCGGTCCGGAGTACGAACCGACCGAGGGCCGTCTCGTCGTCGAGTCGGGGACGATCACGGCGATCGAAGCGGTAGAGACCGCCTCCAGTGACATCATCTGTCCGGCGTTCGTCAACGCGCACACGCACATCGGCGATTCGATCGCCAAAGAGGCGGGGCGTGGGCTCTCGCTCGACGAACTCGTCGCCCCACCGGACGGGTTGAAACACCGACTCCTACGGGAAGCGGAGCGCTCCGAACTCGTCGAATCGATGCGTCGTTCGATCGAGTTCATGGCCGTCGGCGGGACGGGGGCGTTCCTTGAGTTCCGAGAAGGCGGAACTGGCGGCGTCGAGGCGCTGTACGACGCCGCAGGGTCTGTCGATATCGAACCGGTCGTCTTCGGTCGGGACGAGCTCTCCGTGCTCGAAACCGCGGACGGGTACGGAGCAAGCGGCGCCCGTGACGCCGACTTCTCCGTCGAACGAACGGCGGCACGAAAGGCCGACAAGTTGTTCGGGATCCACGCCGGCGAGCGCGACCCCCACGACATCAATCCGGCGCTCGATCTGGATCCGGACTTTCTCGTCCACATGGTCCACGCGGAGGAGATCCATCTCGAACGGCTCGGGGACAGGGGAACGCCGGTCGTGGTCTGTCCACGATCGAACCTCGTGACCGGTGTCGGTATCCCGCCCGTCCCGGAACTGCTTGAGCGAACGACGGTTGGGCTCGGCACCGACAACGTGATGCTCAACAGCCCGTCGATGTTCCGCGAGATGGAGTTCGTCGCGAAACTCTGTGACGTCTCCGCGCCGGAGGTCCTTCGGATGGCGACCGCCTCGGGTGCCAAGATTGCCGGACTGAACTGCGGGGTCATCGAACCCGGCCGGGACGCCAGGCTATTGGTTCTCGACGGGGATTCGGACAACCTCTCCGGCGTTCGTGATCCGGTTCGGGCGGTCGTCCGGCGGGCCGGCGTCAGCGACGTATCGAACGTCGTGATGCCGTGATCGGGGCGAGAGTCGTCTGAAACGTCGAAAGCTGTTTCGGGGAGTCATCTTCGGTATCCTGTGGTGAAAACGGACAAGACACGCGAGGGGCCGAAAGTGCTGTAGCGCCGATCGGACGGGGGTGTCCGCCGAGAGGCTCCCTCAGGTCGGTCGGAGATGCTCGCAGTCGCCGGCGGAAACCCGCTCCGTGCCGGATTCGGTTTCGATGACGAGCGTTCCTGGGAACTCGACGTCGACGGCGGTGCCGACGATCTCGCCGTCCGGTGTCTCGACGCGGACGCGACGGCCCAGCGTGAGCGCCGATTCACGCCACGCGGGGAGGACACACTCGGGATCGGCTCTGAGTTCGTCGAACCGCTCGATCAGATCCCGCGTCAGTTCCGCACGGTCGATATCTCCCACCAGTTCGCGAACCGTCGTCGCCGTCTCTGGGACGGTGTCGGCGTCGACGTTCGCGTTGATCCCCGGCCCGACGACGATCCACGAGACTCTGTCGGCTTCGCCCTCCATCTCGGTGAGGATTCCGACGAGCTTCTTCCCGTCGACGAGCACGTCGTTGGGCCACTTGATCCCCGCGTCCACGCCGACGTTCGAGAGCGCGTCCGCCGTCGCGACGGCCGCCGCGAGCGTGTAGATCGGCGCCTGTGCGGGCGGGATATCCGGGCGACAGACGAGACTGAGCCAGATCCCGCCGGACGGGGAACTCCAGGGCCGATCGAGGCGGCCCCGGGCCCCCGTCTGTTCGTCGGCGAGGACGGCGACGTCCGTTTCGCCCGCCTTCGCGAGCGCTCTGGCGCGGTTGTTGGTGCTGTCGATCGTGTCGTGGTACTCGATCTCGAACGGCGCCTCGAGTCCGTACTCGACGGCTGCGCCACCGAACTCGGGAACGTCTGTGAGAGTGTATCCGTCCCCGTGGCTTTCGATCCCGAAGCCGGCCTCCCGGAGCGCTTCGACGTGTTTCCAGACCGCAGCCCGGGAGATTCCGAGCGACTCTGCCAACTCCGGCCCGGAGACGGGGCCGTCGGCGAGCGAATCGAGGACGCGCCGTCGTGTGTCCTGCATACAATAATTACGGGACTAGGACCTACATAGAGCCGTTGGCTCGTTTGGGGTCGAACTCGCTTCGACGCTCACTCGAGCACGACGAGCGGATCGCCCTGGTCGACCGAGTCGCCCTCCTCGACCGCGATCTCGGTCACGGTACCGCCGGTTTCGGCGATGACGTCGTTCTCCATCTTCATGGCCTCGAGGACGCAGATGACGTCCCCGGACGCGACCGTATCGCCCTCCTCGACGTTGACCTCGAGTATCGTTCCCTGCATCTCGGCACTGATGACCTCGCCGTCGGCGGAGACGGCTGCCCCCTCGTCGCTGTCACCGCCACCGCGTCGAGACGGCTTCTGTGCGGACTGACCCGAGCCACCGGAGCCGCCTCCGAGGCCGCCGAACATACCGGCGCTTTCCTCCAGACTGACCTCGAATCGCTTCCCGTTGACCTCGACGGTGAACTCCCGTTCGACGGTCTCCTCCCCGTCGTCGGTCGACGTCGATTCGCTCCCCCATCGCTTTTGTGCCTCCTCGAGGCGGTCGTGGTCGAGCTCCTCGTCGAGATACTTCGTCGTGTGGGTCCCGGCGGTGAACTCCTCGTCCGTCAGCATCAGCCGGTGGAAGGGGATGATCGTCGGGATCCCGTCGATTTCGTACTCGGCGAGCGCCCGTTCGGATCGGGCGAAACACTCCTCGCGGTCCTCGCCGTGGACGATGAGCTTCGCGATCATCGAATCGTAATCCGTCACCAGATCGTCGCCCTGACGCAGCGCGTCGTCGACCCGGATCCCGATCCCTCCCGGTGGGTCGTACGTCGCCAACTCCCCGCCGGTCGCGGGGGAGAAGTCGTCGGCCGCGTTCTCGGCGTTGATCCGGAACTCGATCGCGTGGCCCTCGAGTTCGACGTCGTCCTGTTCGAAGTCGATCTCCTCGCCGGCGGCGATCCGGATCTGCCATTTGACGATGTCGATGTCGGTCAGCTCTTCGGTGACGCAGTGTTCGACCTGGATCCGGGTGTTCACCTCGAGGAAGTAGAAGCTCGCGTCGGGACCGAGCAACTCGCCGTCGTCGCGGTCCTCCTCCTCGACGAGGAACTCGAAGGTTCCGGCGTTGTAATAATCCGCCTCGTCGGCGCCGCGGCGGGCGGCCGCGCCGATCTTCTCCCTGAGCTCCGTCGAGAGCGCCGGGGACGGGCCTTCCTCGATGACTTTCTGATGGCGGCGCTGGAGCGAACAGTCCCGTTCGCCGAGATGCCTGACGTTGCCGTGCTCGTCCGCGAGGATCTGCACCTCGATGTGTCGCGGGGACTCCAGATAGCGCTCGAGGTAGACCGAATCGTTGTCGAAGTACGCCTCACCCTCCCGCTTTGCGGCCGCGAGCTGGTCGGCGGCCTCCTCTGGTTCGCGAACGATCTTCATTCCTCGACCGCCGCCGCCGCCCTCCGCTTTGATGGCGATCGGATAACCGTACTCCTCGCCGAACTCCTCGACCTCGCTTTCCGCCTCGACCGGCTCGGTCGTCCCCGGAACGATCGGGACGTCCGCTTTCTGCATCACTTTACGGGCCTTGGTCTTCTCGCCGGCCTGCTCCATCGACTCCGGGCTCGGGCCGATCCACGTGACGCCCTCCGTCGACTGTACTTCGGCGGCGAAATTCGCGTTCTCCGCGAGGAACCCGTACCCGGGGTGGATCGCGTCCGCGTCGGCCTTCCGGGCGGCCTCGATGACTGCGTCGTGATCGAGATACGAGTCGGCGGCCCGTGCCGGACCGACGTTGTACGCCTCGTCGGCGTGCCGTACGTGGCCGCTGTGTTTGTCGGCGTCGCTGTACACCGCGACAGTATCGATACCGAGGTCGTCGCAGGCACGCATGACGCGCACGGCGATCTCGCCTCGGTTGGCGACGAGAACCTTATCGAACATGTTGTTCGATGGCAGTTGGGGTAAGTACGTTATTCTGTCGGTCGATAGCGAACCACCGGAGCTGCTCGAAGAACGGTGCGGCTCAGAACCGATCGGTTCGGCCGGCGGCGCTCCAGTCATCGCGGGGGACTCCCTGCGGCGACCGGACTCGGCGACTCTGGAGAGATTCGACCCGGCCGGTGAACCGCCATTGATCGCGCGGTTGTTCGGACGCTTCGTCGGCCGATCGGGCCTGTGCCTCCGCGAGGAGACTCCGGACGACCGCAGCGATCGCGGCCGCCTCGTCGGTGTCGGCGTCGTCGGGGAGCTGTAGCTGCATTCTCACAGAGGGATATTACCGTGTTTCCGATCCGGCTGGTCTTTGCGTTTCGATTCGAGCATCTCGAGATCGTTTATTAATCTCGGTCGGGTCTCCTTCGGCTCGAGAACGTCGTCGACGAAGCCGCGTTCGGCTGCCGTGTAGGGGTTCGCGAACGTGTCCCGGTACTCGTCGATGAGCTGTTCGCGGCGCGCCTCGACGTCGTCGGCGTCGGCGAGCTCGTCCCGGTACAGGACGTTGACGGCTCCTTTCGGTCCCATGACGGCGATCTCGGCGGTCGGCCACGCGTAGTTGACGTCGGCCTCGAGGTGCTTCGAGGCCATCACGTCGTAGGCGCCGCCATACGCCTTCCGTGTGATGACGGTCAAAAGCGGCACCGTCGCCTCACTGTAGGCATAGAGGAGCTTCGCGCCGTGTTTGATGATCCCGTTGTGTTCCTGGTCGGTCCCGGGCATGAACCCGGGAACGTCGACGAACGTGACGATCGGGATGTTGAACGCATCACAGAAGCGAACGAACCGCGAGCCCTTCAGGGAGGACTTGATATCGAGAGTCCCGGCGTTGACGCGGGGCTGGTTCGCGACGATGCCGACGGAGCGCCCATCGAGCCGGCCGAAGCCCGTCACGAGGTTTCTCGCGTAGGACTCGGCGACCTCGAAGAAGGAGTCCTCGTCGACGATCCGATCGATCACGTCGACGATGTCGTAGGGTTTTTGGGGCTGGTTGGGGACGATGTTTTCCAGCTCCTCGTCGCGGCGCTCGGGGTCGTCCCACGGTTCGACCCTTGGAGGATCCTCGACGTTGTTGGATGGGAGATACGAGAGCAGATACCGGATGTCGTCGAGTGCGTCCTTCTCGTCGGCTGCAGAGAAGTGTGCAACGCCGGATTCGCCGGTGTGTGTGCTCGCCCCGCCCAACTCCTCGAAACCGACCTCCTCGCCGGTGACCGTCTCGATGACGTCCGGGCCGGTGATGAACATGTGGCTCGTGTCCTGTACCATATAAATGAAGTCGGTGATGGCCGGCGAATAGACCGCGCCGCCGGCGCAGGGCCCCATGATCGCCGAGATCTGCGGGACGACGCCGGAGGCTTTCTGGTTGCGATGGAAGATATCGGCGTAGCCGGCGAGCGAATCGATCCCCTCCTGGATCCGCGCGCCGGCCGAGTCGTTCAATCCGATGATCGGCGCGCCCGTTTCGAGCGCTCGATCCATCACCTTACAGACCTTCTCGGCGAAGGCCTCGCCCAGCGATCCGCCGAACACCGTAAAGTCGTGTGCGAAGACGAAGACGGTCCGGCCGTCGACGTCACCGTACCCGGTGACGACCCCGTCGCCGTAGGGGTGATCGTCGTCCATGTCGAAGTTCGTACATCGGTGGGTTTTGAGCTGGTCGAACTCCTCGAACGTCCCGTCGTCGAGGAAGTACTCGATCCGTTCGCGAGCGGTCAGTTTACCCTTCTCGTGTTGCTTTTCGATCCGCTCTTTGCCGCCGCCGAGTTCGGCGTCGCGCTTTTTCTCCCGAACTTCCTCGATCTTGTCATCCATACTCGTCATATATTCGTCTTGATCGGACAAAGAGCAGCAATGAAAAAGGCGTTCCGCTATCGAGACGGTCGGGACGTCGACATTCGACCGTCCCGCTCTACACTCCGATAGTTCACTTCCTCTCTGTGGCGTATCTTTATATATTACTTTGAAACGTGCCGAGATTGTCGAGACGGTAAACACTTACACGTCCATCGAGGAGATTCGGTATGCGTCTCATCGCGCACCGCGGGTTCGCGTCCGTCTACCCCGAGAACACACTTTCGGCGATCGAACGCGCGTCTGCGGTTGCGGACGAAGTCGAAGTCGACGTCCGGCGATGTGCGAGCGGCGAACTCGTCGTGATTCACGATCGGACCGTCGATCGAGTGACGGATCAAACCGGTTTAGTTTCCGAGTACACCCGATCAGACCTCGAGTCGATGCGGGTGCTCGATACCGAGGAGGGGATCCCGACACTCGCCGAGATGCTTCGGACTCTTCCCACCCGTGTCGGTATCAACATCGAACTCAAAGAATCCGATATCGAGACGGATGCACTTGATCTCGTTTCCTCGCTTCACTCGAACTCGATCGTTTCTTCGTTTTCTCGGGAAACGCTGGCTGCCTGTCGGGAGGTCGATCCGAACGTTCCGACGGCGTACATCACCGACGAACCGGGAACTGAAGGGGTCGAAGCGGCGACAGAGCTCGGCTGTGAGTATCTTCATCTCAGCATCGAAAGCTGTAGCGAACGGGCGGTCGGGGCCGCCCACAGTGCGGGGAGACAAATCAACGCTTGGACGGTCGACTCCGCCGATGAAACCACGATGCTCGCCTCGATGGGTGTCGACGGCGTCATGGCGGACCGCCCGGACGTCCTGTGAGCGGCGATCCGTTTCGGTAATACTAACTCCGGGACGTTCGAGACACCAAGCGAGACAGATATGAAACTTCACGAGTATCAGGCGAAGGGCGTATTCGCCGACGCCGGGATTCCAGTCCCGGACTCGACGCTGGCTTCCACCGTCGACGAGGCGGTCGCGGCGGCCGACGAGATCGGGTATCCGGTCGCGATCAAGGCCCAGGTACAGGTCGGCGGTCGGGGGAAAGCCGGCGGGATCAAACTGGTCGATTCCACCGAAGAGGCCCGCGAGGCCGCCGATGCGATCCTCGGAATGGATCTCAAAGGCCTCCACGTCGACCGCGTGCTGGTCGAATCGGCGGTCGATTTCACGAACGAGCTGTACGTGGGCGTCACGATGGACCGATCCGAGGGGAAACCGGTCGCGATGGTATCATCGCGCGGCGGCGTCAACATCGAGGAGGTCGCCGCCGAAGACCCTGAGGCGATCGTTCGCGAACATATCGATCCGGCGTTCGGCCTGCACCCGTTCCAGGCCCGGAAGGCGGTCTTCGAGGCCGGCGTCGATCGCGACGTCGCGCTCGATACCGCCTCGATCCTCACACAGCTGTACGATCTCTGGGCCGAGAAAGACGCCACGGAGATCGAGGTCAACCCGCTCATGGTCACGAGCGACGGTGACGTCATCGCCGCCGACGCGGTGATGAACGTCGACGAGGACGCGTTGTTCCGTCACCCCGACCTCGAGGCCATGGAGGAGGAAGCCGCAAGCGACGAACTCGAAGCGAAGGCCAACGAGTACGGTTTCGATTACGTCCGGTTGTCGGGCAACACCGGTATCATCGGCAACGGCGCCGGCCTCGTGATGACGACGCTGGACCTCGTCGACTACTACGGCGGCTCGCCGGCGAACTTCCTCGACATCGGCGGCGGCGCGAAGGCCGAGCGCGTCGCTAACGCACTCGATATGGTGTTCTCCGACGAGAACGTCGACTCGGTCGTGTTCAACATCTTCGGCGGTATCACCCGCGGCGACGAAGTCGCGAAGGGGATCAACGAGGCCCTCGAGCGGTTCGACGAGATCCCGAAACCCGTCGTCGTCCGGCTCGCCGGAACCAACGCCGAAGAAGGCATGGAGATCCTGAACACGGACCTAGTGACGGTCGAAAAGACCCTCGAAGACGCCGTCCAGCGTGCGGTACAATACGCTGAGGAGGCAGACAAATGAGCATTCTCGTCGACAGCGATACGCGCGTCGTGGTACAGGGTATTACCGGCGGTGAGGGTAAGTTCCACGCCGGTCAGATGATCGAGTACGGAACGAACGTCGTCGCCGGCGCGGTGCCGGGACGCGGTGGACAGGAGGTCGAAGGCGTCCCCGTCTACGATACGGTCGAACGAGCCGTCCGCGAAGAGGACGCCAACGCTTCCGTCATCTTCGTGCCGCCGGCGTTCGCGACCGACGCCATCTTCGAGGCGCTCGACGCCTCGATCGATCTCGCCGTCGCCATCACCGAGGGTGTTCCCCAGCAGGACACCGCGAAGATCTACCGGAAACTCGGCGAGACCGATACGTACCTGATCGGCCCGAACTGTCCCGGACTCATCACACCCGGCGTGGCCAAACTGGGGATCCTGCCCGGCAACATCTTCTCGGAGGGTAACGTCGGGTTCGTCTCCCGATCGGGAACGCTCACCTACCAAGTCGTCGACAATCTCACGAAACGCGGGATCGGACAGACCTCCGCGGTCGGTATCGGCGGCGACCCGATCATCGGAACCGACTTCGTCGACGTGCTCGAACTCTACGAGAACGATCCCGAAACCGAGGCTGTCGTGATGTGTGGCGAGATCGGCGGCGAGGACGAGGAGGAGGCCGCGGCCTACATCGGCGAACACATGGACACGCCGGTCGTCGGCTTCATTGCCGGCCGGACGGCCCCACCGGGCAAACGGATGGGCCACGCGGGCGCGATCGTCTCCGGTTCCGGTACCGGCACTGCCGAATCGAAGATCGACGCTCTCAACAACGCCGGTGCTCGGGTCGGCGATACACCGAACCAAGTCGCGGAGTACGTCGAAGAGTTGCTGTAATCTTCTTTTTCAGTCGCCCTCACCTCCGCTTTTATTGACGGCCGAACGTTTATATACCGGAACGGGGCCAACGACGCTGTGCGCTGATCGGCGTCCGCGACTCGCCTCGGCGGGAGTGTGGCACACGGGTCGCGGTGGGAGATGTGCCGCCTGCTCGCATCCGAAACCGTCGTGTAGTGCCGGCAGTACAGTGACGTATGGCCGAATATCTCCTCGGACGGACCCCCCGTCTGACCGCGTATTTTTGCGGACTCTCGATCGGATTGGCGCTGCTTGCCGTCGGTATCAACGCGATCAGGCTCGTGATAGTCGGGGAGCTTTCGTCCCTTCAATCGGTCTTCTACGGAACGTTCGCACTCGGTATCGGAATCGTATTGTCTTTCGTTTTCGGGTATCTCAACGGTAGCATCTTGGCCTGTTGGACCGCTGGTGGCGTTCCGGCCGCCGGCCGGGCCAGCGGGGAATTGTTCTCGGGATCGATTCGTGATGTCGGCATCGAGACCGTTGGCGCGGTCGGGATTGGGGTGTTCATCGGTGCGATCGGGTTCACCCTCGCTGTCGAGAAACACCGTCTCGATGGACGCACTGCCGAGCTACCGCCGGCACCGTCCCGGTCGGATCTGTTCGCCGCGCTCGTGCTGTCGGGGATTCTCGGCAGTTTCCTTCTGCTAATAAGTACTTTCGTCGGTGGTTGATCGGGTTGGTTCCTTTCGGTGGGTCGGAAGATCGGCTCGTGTCGCCCCTCGATCGGTAAGGACCGAGGGACAATCTAACGATAACGGCCGAAAGAGAGGAGCCAGGGGTGGGATTTGAACCCACGAACTCCCGATTACAAGTCGGGTGCTTGAACCACCCAAGCTCCCCTGGCTCGATACGACTACTCCGCGTTTGAATGCTGGGTGTCGCTATTGATGGGCTTTTCGAGTTCGATCCGGTGTGGCTCGTAGCCGTGCCGTTCGTAAAACCGACGCGCTGATCGATTCTCCGCCATTGCTTCTAGCGAAACGATATCGGCTCCCCTCGAGTCGAGCGCCGTCTCGGCTGCGTCCAGTAATCCGTCCCCGATCCCTTCGTTCCGATCGCTCTCCTGAACGTATATATTCTGAATGACACCCCGGGAGACATCCTGTCGGTACTGTCCGGCTTCGACATCGAACGTAACGAAACCGACGATCGATCCGTCCCGACGTGCGACGAGTGCCGTTCCGGTGACGATGTGTTGTACCATCGTTCGTCGGATCATCGAACGGTTTTCCGCCGGAACGAGATGCGATCCGTACCGCCGTTGATCCGTCGCGAGATCGACCCACATCTCGGTGAGCGAGCCGGCGTCGTCGGTTCCGGCAGGTTCGATCGAGACGTTTTCCGGGACGTTTTCCGGCACGGCTACTGATCGAGCGCTTCGATACCGGCGAGGGTTTCCCCGGTCAGCATCTGCAGTGCGGCCCCGCCTCCGGTCGAGACGTGGTCGAACCCGTCCAAGATTCCGAGCTTCCGAAGCGCCGAGGCCGTGTCTCCGCCGCCGACGATACTTTTTTTCGCTCGCGTTGCCGCCCGGTACAGTTCGAGCGTCCCGGTCTCGAAGCGGTCGTCCTCGAACACACCGGCCGGTCCGTTGAGTATCGCGGTGCCGGCTTCTTCGAGAATCTCGGCGTAGGCTGCGACCGTCCGGGCTCCGATATCCATCGCCGGCTGTTCCGCCGGGAGGTCCTCGAGATCCAGCTCTATCCGATCTTCCCCATCTCCGACAGCGACGTCCCGCGGCATGTAGATTCGATGACTGAAGTCGTCGAGGAGATCGCCGGCGTGTTTCACCGCCTCGTGGCTCCGCTCGTTGACTACGGCCGCCGAAGCGGCACCGAGAGAAACGCCGTTCGCCAGCAGGAACGCATTCCCGACGATTCCGGCCGTCAGAACGGCGTCGGCGAGCCCGCGTTCGAGAACCGATCTGGCGACACTGATCGAATCGTCGACTTTCGCCCCCCCGAGAACGTACACGCGCGGTTCGGGACTCTCGGAGATGTTGCCGAGGACGTCGATTTCACGCTCCATGACACGCCCGGCGTAGGCGGGGAGCCGCTCTGGAAAGCCGACGATAGACGGTTGACGTCGGTGTGAGGTGGCGAACGCGTCGTTTACGTACGCATCGAGGGCGGGCGAGAGACGCTCGACGAGATGTGTCTCGGCCGCACGTGCGGGCTCGAATGACATATACTCCTCCGAATAAAAACGGGTGTTCTCGAGTAGTATCGCGGATCCGGCGTCGATCCGACTGATACGGTCTCGGGCGTCGGTCGAGAACGTCGAGTCGCAGTACTCGACGTCGGGATCGAGGAGTTCGTTGAGCCGTCGAGCGTGGGGCTCGAGAGCAGTGAACTCCTCCCCCCCTGGCCGGCCCTGGTGTGCGAGTAAGGCGACACGGGCGTTTCGATCGCACAGTTCGGAGATCGTGTCGATGTGTGCGCGCAACCGAGCGTCGTCGTCGAGTTCGTCCCCGTCTATCGGACTGTTGATGTCAACCCGAACCCCGAGCGCGGCCCCCCCAGCATCGAGGTCGTCGAGCATCCGTATCATGACCGGAACTCCCGACGGGCCGAGCAAAGACCTTTCCGTTCGAATCCGAACGTACGGGGCGGATATTCTGTGTTCTTATCGAACCGTTTCGGTAGCCGAAACGGACGTACGCTCAAGAGCTTCGATCTTTCGCACGGCACTGAACGGTTAAAAATCGATGACATAATGCAATAAAGATTTATGTATATATAATGAGAAAACCGGGCGACCATGGGAGTAACAGATGTGATTCGAGAGAACTGGGCGACAAGACTTGGATTTATTCTTGCGGCCGTCGGAAGTGCGGTTGGCCTCGGGAATGTCTGGCGATTCCCGTTTCAAGTAGGACAGGAAGGTGGCTCAGCCTTCCTTGTTATGTATCTGTTCTTTGTACTGCTGATCGGATTGTCCGCTATACTCGCCGAATTCGTTGTCGGGAGACGAACGGAGCTCAATCCTGTCGGTGCCTTACGTGAGGTCGGCGGCTCAAGTTGGCGGTATCTTGGTGGTTTGTTCATCGTCATCGGGTTCGTAATCCTATCGTACTACAGCGTCGTCGCGGGATGGGTACTTCGCTACTTCGTTGGGAGTCTCACTGGTGGATACTTCGGGGAGCCCGAGGCGTATTTCGTTGCCATCGCCACCGGAACCGACGCGCTGCTGTTTCACGCCATCTTTATGGCGCTAGTGATCGGTATCGTCTCTTTCGGTGTCAAGCGCGGAATCGAACTTACGGTAAAGTCGATGGTTCCGTTGTTGGTCGTTCTCATGGTCGTACTCGCAGTGTACGCAGCTACGCTCCCTGGAAGTGCCGAGGGATATGCCTACTACTTCTCGCCGGAGTTCTCGGTGATCGTCAACGACTGGCAATCTATCGTTCCGGCAGCGGCAGGACAGGCGTTCTTTACGCTCTCGCTCGGGATGGGAGTGATGATCACGTATGCATCCTATCTCGGTGAGGACCGAAATCTCGGGTTCGACGGTGTGACTATCATCGGGCTCGATACCGGGATCGCTCTCCTCGCTGGACTCGTCGCGTTCCCGATCCTGTTCGCCGCCGGGATCGGTGCAGCCGATCCGGGTGCCGGTGCGATCTTCGTTGCGCTTGCGGGAGCGTTCTCTGAAATCGCCTATGGACAGGTTCTCGGTACGGTGTTCTTTTTCGCGTTCGCGCTCGGTGCGCTCACGTCGGCGATCAGCCTCATGGAGGTCGTCGTCTCCTATGCGATCGACGAACACGGTATGGAACGTCGAAGAGCGACGGCAGTTATCGGTCTCGGGATGTTCCTCCTCGGCGCGCCCGTCACTATCGACCTCGTGATGGTCGATCTCTACGACATACTCGCCGCACAGATTCTTCTTCCGCTCGGTGGAATCCTCTTGGTAATCCTCGTCGGTTGGATTATCAACGAAGAGATGGTCGACGAGCTCTCTCGTGGGATCGGTGACCTCGGATCACTCGGTGTGGCCTGGATCTGGATGCTTCGGGTCCCGGTCGTTCTCGTGTTGGTCGTCTCGCTTGGACTCGCTGTGATGGGTTATGTCGACTTCCTTACCGGGCCCTTCGCAGAGTTCCTCGGCAGTACGAGCTAACGCTCGAACCTGAATCTCAGGCGAACTCGACGTCCGTGTTCTCTTCCCGACACGTTTCGAGCGCGTGTTTGGCAGCCATCCCGGCCGCCTGGGCCGTTCGGTCGACGCCGACACCGACTTTCAGATCGACGTCGACCGAATCTCGGACGTGTTCGATCGCGTCCAGATAGCCCGCCTCGTCGAGATCATCACAGACGGCGATGATGTTGTCGCCGCCGACGAAAAACGAGAGCGAATCGTGGGCCTTCCGCATGTATTTCATCAGCTCGGCGTAGCCCTGCTCGATGTTGATAAAGGAGTCGAACTCGTTGAGCTGATCGGTGTATTTGCCGGTCGCGTCGTTGACGTCGAAATGGGCGATCTGTACGTCTTCGTCGCCCCGATCCGTTTCGGCGATCGGATCCCCACGCAGGATCTCCGTCCGTCCACGGTCCTGTGCGCTGCCGGCGTTCTGCAATTGATCCGTTGCGGTTCCGAGCGCGTTCGCGGGGGAGGCATCAGTCGCGATACTCAGACTGATCGTCACCGGATAGCGGTTCCCGACCGACTCCTGGATCAGCGCGTGGGCCTCGGAATCGAGGCCGTTGGTGACGGCCACCATGTTGTCGAACCGGGTGAAGAACACGTACCCTTCGCGGTTTCCGATCAGCTGTGAGAGGTCGGCATAGAGCCGCGACTGGAGGGTCTGGAGATCGACTTCACGACGCGGTTCGGGCGTAACGGTCCACGGCCCGTAGTTATCGATCTGAACGAGCGTTACCTGAGTGTTTGTCACGTCCCGGCGTATGACGGCGGCCGATATTTGTCTTACCATAAACGACGGTTCGGCCGGCAGTTCGCGACGGACGCTCGATCGGAGCCGTCCAGGTCAGGCGTACCGTTCGTCCTCGAGTTCCCACATTCCGGCCAATCGCATCGCCCGCCCGACGGCCTTGTGGAACGAGATGAAATCCTCGAACTCCGTCTCATCGACGTGCTCGAATATGTCGGCCACGCTGACGACGCGCTCGTGGTTCAGCCGGACGGGTTCCTCGCCGTATTCGTCGACGAAATCGGCGGCGTTAACTGGGAAATCCTCCTCCTCGTCGAGCTTTTTTGCGAGCACTGCCTGCCCGTACTTGCGCATCCCCTCCGAGCCTTTCTCGCCGTCGGGATCGTGTGGCCAATCCATATCCATACCTCCGCCAGCCGGAATAAAAGCGTTTCCGCTCTCCGATCGACGCACGCCGAACACCCCGTATCACTGCGTATCCAGCGCTGAAACGCTCGGAGGGTTAAGTATCCAGGGGACTCAATCTGGTAGTATCCGGCCATGTCACAGGAAGCCGCCCAACCGGTCGAGACGGAACAGGTCCTCGAGTTCCGGCTCGGCGACGAAACTTACTGCGTGAGCATCGAATACGTGACCGAGATCGTCGATATGGGCGAGTTGACACCGATCCCGAACTCCCCGCCGCACGTCGAAGGGGTCATCGATCTCCGCGGGAACACGACCTCGATCGTCGATCCGAAGATCGGGCTCGGGATCGACGGGCAACTCGGCGAACGGATCGTCATCTTCGATTCGGAGATCTTCGACGACGACCGATCTGTCGGCTGGGCCGTCGATAGCGTCGAAGAAGTCTCCGACGTTTCTACCGAGGACGTCGACGACTCGCCGGTCGACGGAGACCACATCCGAGGACTCATCAAACGCGAATCCACGTTCGTCGTCTGGATCGACCCTCGAACGATCGGCGACGAGTTCGACGGCGAAGAACTCCCGACGCCGGAAGGTAATTAAATCGCCGCGAACGTCCGGTCGCCTCGGTCTCGCCGAGAGCGTCTCGACTCTTGGTTGTATCCTCCGGGCCGCGGTTTGGAAACGAAAATATATCTCCCGAACGGGTTTGGATTCGAAAAGACAAAGCGAATCAGTACGGGGGCCATATATACGATATGGTTAGACGTGAACGGCTCGTGATCTCCGGGATGCACTGTTCGAGCTGTTCGGAAACGGTGAGCGGGGCGATCGAGTCGGTAGGGGGCGTCGAGAAAGCGTCGGTGAACTACGCGACCGACGAGGCGACCGTCGAGTACGATCCCGACCGGACTGCCCTGGGAGCGATCTACGAGGCGATCGAATCGGCGGGATACGACCCAGAGCGGAAGACCCGGACGATCGGCGTCTCCGGGATGCACTGTTCGAGCTGTTCGACCACGGTCGAGGGAGCGCTCTCCGGGTCCCCGGGTGTGATCGCCGCGGACGTGAATTACGCGACCGACGAGGCGACCGTCGAATACAACCCAGAGACGTTCTCGCTCGAGGCCACCTACGAGGCCATCGAGGATGCGGGTTACGAGCCACGGCGGGAATCCGACGATGGGACCGACTCGGCGGGCGATTCGGCCGCCGAACGGGAGCTCAAAAGACAGCGACAGCTCGTCGTCGGCGGGGCCGTTCTCACGCTTCCGTTTATATATCTGATGACGACGATGTTCACGCCGTTACCGAAGCCGGAAACGATCGCTGGCGTCGATTTCGGTTGGTTCCAGTTCGCATTCGCGACGGCGCTCATGGCGACGCTCGGAAAGGTGTTCCTCGTCGGGGCGATCAAGGCGGGACGGAACGGGAGCGCGAACATGGACACGCTGGTCGCGGTCGGCACGAGCGCCGGGTATCTGTTCAGTACGGCGGTCGTCTTCGGGGCGATAACGGGCGATCTCTACTTCGAGGCCGTCGGGTTCATCCTGTGGTTTATCACCGTCGGTAACTGGCTCGAGGCGCGATCGAAGGCCCGCGCTTCCGACGCGCTCAGGGAGTTGCTTCGGCTGGAAGCCGAGGAGGCAACGGTCGTCCGAGACGGCGAGGAGACGGTGATTCCACTATCGGAAGTCGAAGTCGGCGATCTGCTGAGGGTTCGCCCGGGCGAACGGATCCCGACGGACGGTATCGTCCGGGAAGGAGACTCGGCCGTCGACGAGTCGATGCTGACCGGCGAGTCCGTCCCGGTCGAGAAATCGCCCGGAGACGAGGTCGTCGGCTCGACGATCAACGAGAACGGCGTCCTCCTCGTCGAGGCGATCAAGGTGGGCGAAGACACAGCGATCAAGCAGATCGTCCGCCGGGTCAAGGAAGCCCAGTCCAGACAGCCTGACATTCAGCGGCTCGTCGACCGGGTCAGCGGCTACTTCGTTCCGATCGTCCTCGTCAACGCCATCCTCTGGGCAGTCCTCTGGTATCTGTTCGCCCCACAGCTGTACGGTTTCGTCCAGCATCTGCCCGTCCCGCAGGTCGGCGGCGGTCCGATCGTCGGCGGCGTCCCGCTCGTCGAGTTCTCGATGGTCGTTTTCGCCTCGTCGGTGCTCATCGCCTGCCCCTGTGCGCTCGGGTTGGCCACGCCTGCGGCAACGATGGTCGGCTCGACGATCGCGGCGAAGAACGGTGTGCTGTTCAAAGGCGGCGACATCTTGGAGCGCGTCCGCGAGACTGACGCCGTCGTCTTCGATAAGACCGGGACGCTGACTGAGGGTGAGATGCGTCTCACCGACGTCGAGGTTCTCAGTCGGTCGGTTCGTGCCGACGGCGGCCTCCTTACCGATCGGACCGTCGACGAGTCGTTCGTTCTCGCCGTCGCGGCGAGCGCCGAAGCCGGCTCCGAACACCCGCTGGGTCGGGCCATCGTCGAGGGGGCGAAATCGCGGGGGATCGAGTTGGCGTCACTCGAGTCCTTCGAGAACGTTCCCGGAAAAGGCGTCGAAGCGGACACCGGTCACGGCGATGTCCTCGTGGGCAACCGAGCGTTGCTGGAGACGAACGGAGTCGATACCGGGAGGGCCGAGGGGACGATGGAACGGCTCGAGCGTGAGGGAAAGACCGCGATGCTCGTCGCGCTCGGTGGGGACGTGATCGGCGTCGTCGCGACGGCCGACACCGTCCGGGAAAGCGCCGCCGAAACCGTCTCGACGCTCAAAGGGCGCGGCTACGAGGTGTACATGCTCACGGGCGATAACGCTCGAACTGCACACGCCGTCGCCTCGACGGTCGGGGTCCCCGAAGCGAACGTCCGCTCCGAAGTGCTCCCCGGCGAGAAGGCGGACGCCATCGAATCGATACAGGCAGACGGCATCCACGCGATGATGGTCGGCGACGGCGTCAACGACGCGCCGGCGCTTTCGACCGCCCACATCGGCGTCGCGATCGGCTCCGGAACCGACGTGGCCATGGAGGCGGCCGACGTGACACTCATGCGGTCGGACCCGACGGACGTACTGAAGGCGATCCGGATCTCCGAGGCGACGATCTCGAAGGTCCGCCAGAACCTCTTTTGGGCGTTCGCCTACAACACGACGCTCATCCCGATCGCCTCGCTGGGCCTTTTGAACCCAGCGCTGGCCGGCGCCGCGATGGCGGCCTCGAGCGTCTCGGTGATGTCTAACAGCCTCGCGTTCGCGAAGTACGAACCCGTCAACGAGTACGTACCCCTGCTGCTTCGGCCGCTGGCCGCCCTCCGAAGGTAGTCTCTCGCTTTTTGTATGGTCTCCGTACCCTGTGTCCTCCGAGAACGACGGCGCAGGGATTAGTACCCGACACACGTAGGGTTCGTATGTCCGAGACGACCGACGCCTCGCCGACCGAGATCTCGGCGGAACAACTGAAGACGCTGATCGACACCGACGAACCGTTCACGCTCGTCGATACACGCGACGAGGAGAGCTTCGAGGGCTGGCGGATCGCCGAAGCGGTCCAGTTCTTTTATAAACCAGATCACGAGTTCGACGCCGACGCCTTCGTCGCCGATACCGGCCTCGAACGATCCGATCCGATCGTCACGATCTGTGCCAAGGGGAAGGCCTCGCGGTATCTCGCCGACGAACTCGCCGCGGCCGGGTTCACTGACGTCAGATACGTCGCCGACGGGATGCGGGCCTGGAGCGCCGTCTACGATACTGCCACCGTCGAGACCGACGGAACGGTGGAGATCGTCCAGTTACAGCGCCGGGCGAAGGGCTGTCTCGGATATCTCGTCGGTGATCCACGCTCCGGAAAGGCGGCGGCGATCGACCCGACCCGACACGTCGAGACGTATCTGGAGGTGGCCGACGCGTGCGGGTGGACGATAGAGCACGTGCTCGATACGCACGTCCATGCCGATCATATAAGCGGTGGTCGGGCGCTTGCCGACGAACTCGGCGTTCCCTATCACCTCGGTGAACGGGTCGCTGAACGTGACGTGGGCTTCGAATACCAGCCGCTTTCGCGCAACGAGGTACTCGAGGTCGGGAACGTCGAAATCAAGGCCGTGTTCACGCCGGGACACACCTCGGGGATGGCGAGTTATCTCGTCGAGTCGGAAGCCCTTTTGACCGGCGATACGGTCTTCGTCGACAGCGTCGGCCGGACTGAACTCCAGTTCGGCGACGCGGACGCGGCCGCCGGGGCGGAGCTTTTATACGATTCGCTCCACGGAACGGTGCTCGCAGAGCCGGATCCGATCACCGTCCTGCCGGGACACTTCAGCGTCCCCGACGACGGCGAGTACGGGATCGAACCCGGAAGCGAGGTTTCGACGACGATCCGAGAGCTCCGAACGACGGTTCCGATCCTCGCTCGGGATCGGGAGGCGTTCGTCGAGCGGATCCTCGAGACGGCGCCGGAGAAACCGCCGAACTACGAGCGAATCATCGCGATCAACCGGGGCCGGGCGGCCGCCGATCGCGAGGAGGCGATCGAACTCGAGTTGGGACCGAACCGCTGTGCGGCGGAGTAACGAGCGAGCGTTTCGTGCCGAGAGAGCCAACTGTTTTGTCCCGCACCGACGAGGAAAGCGTATGCACGTCCTCGTAAACGCCGCCGTGAGTGCCGACGGGAAGCTCTCCTCGCGGCGGCGCGAACAGATCGCGATCAGCGGTGACTCGGACTTCGCCCGGGTCGACCGGCTCCGAGCCGACGTCGACGCCGTCATGGTCGGCGTCGGGACCGTGCTCGCGGACGACCCGTCGCTGATCAGACACGACGAGGCGTACCGGCACAGTCAACGTGGGCCGGACGCCCCGCCGCCGGCTCGGATCGTCGCCGATTCGGCCTGTCGGACCCCGACAGACGCCGAGATTCTGGCCGATGCCCCCGAGACGTATCTACTCACCAGCGACCGAGCGCCGGCCGACAGGCGGGCCGCGCTTCAGGAGGCCGGGGCGACCCTCGTTGTCGCCGGCTCCCAACAGGTCGATCTCGCGAGCGCTTTCGGATCGCTCGAGGAAGCCGGAGTCGAGTCGCTTCTGGTCGAAGGCGGCGGCGAGTTGCTCTTTTCGCTCTTCGAGGCCGAACTCGTCGACGAACTCGCCGTCTACGTCGGCAACCTGATCATCGGTGGCCGGGACGCGCCGACGCTCGCCGACGGGGACGGGTTCGTCTCGGGGTTTCCGGAGCTAGAGCTATCGGGTGTCGATCGGGTGGATTCAGGTGTCGTCCTCGAGTGGACAGTCCTCTAGGGCTTTCAGTGGCTGTGGCCCGTCAGTTCGGCGTAGCTCGCCCCGAACCGCTCCTCGAAGAGCTTCATCGTCTGTTTCTCGATTCCCCGGTACCGTTCGGTATCGCCGCCCTCCGCGTGGTGTACCGTCGCGTGAATCCGCTGGGCACAGGAAAAAAGCGCCAGATCGCCGACGATCTCCGCGTCGGACTCCTCGGCCTCACGCATCAACTCGAGCATCTCTTTCGGCAGCGTTACCTCGTCTACGTCGTCGCCTTCGATCTGCAGTGTAACGGTCTCTTCGGACATACACTCCGTACCGGACGCCGACGGAAGGCGCTTGTGGTGTGGTCTCTGTCCCCGGGCGCTGGCCGTTCAGTCGTCGTCAGCCGCCGCATCGAGCTGTTTTTCCGCGCTTCGCTCCAGATCTTCGAGATACTCGTCGGCGTCGATCGCCGCCTTCGAGCCCATTCCGCCGGCCGTGATCGCCTGCTGATAGTGATAATCGACCACGTCGCCGGCTCCGAAGACCCCCGGAACGTCGGTTTTGGTCTGTCCGCTGCCGTCCCCGCCGACGGTCTTTATATACCCCGTCTCGTCCATCTCGACGCCGGTTCCCTCGAGATATCCGGTGTTCGGGGTGTGACCGATAGCCATGAAGACCGCGCCGACGTCCATCTCGAAGCGCTCCGTTTCGGGGGCGTCGAGTTTCTCCGTCGGGTGGCCCTCGGGGTTTCGTGTCAGCGTGACACTGTCGACGCCCGCTTCGGCGCTGCCGTGGATCTCGAGCAGTTCGGTGTTTATCAGCACCTCGACGTCGCCGCTCTCTTCGAGCTCTCTGATTCGGTCGATCCAATAATCCTCGGCGCGGAACTCCTCGCGTCTGTGGACGACGTAGACGGTGTCGGCGAACTTGGTGAGAAACGCCGCCTCCTCGCAGGCGGCGTCGCCGCCGCCGACGACGAGCATGTCTTCCCCCCGGAAGAACGCCCCGTCGCAGGTCGCACACGTCGAGACGCCGTATCCCATCAGTTCGTCCTCGCCGGGGACACCGAGCGTCCGGGCCGACGCACCGGAGGCCGCGATGAGCGCGTCAGCGGTGTAGACCGTTCCATCGCGGAGTTCGATCCGGTGTGGCTTTCCGGGGTCGACGTCGGTGACGACCCCGTGATCGATCTCGGTGCCGAACTGTTTCGCCTGCTCTTTCATGTTGTTTATAAGCTCGGGACCGCCGATCCCATCCGGGAAACCGGGGTAGTTGGCAACGTCGGTCGTCAGCGTCAACTGTCCGCCGGGTTCGGGACCCTCCAACACGAGCGGCTCGTTGTTCGATCGGGCGGCGTATATCGCCGCCGTCAGACCGGCGATACCCGATCCGGCGATAACCAACCGGTGGTGTTCGGCGCTGTCAGTCATACCCGGACGTACCCGTCCGTCGGCTATGTAGCTTATGCTGTCGGGACATTGCCCGGTGTCGGAACCGGTGGCGGTCCGATCTCTGCGGACCGTCTGTCAGTCTACGGCGCCGGCCCGGCCAGCATGAATATCCCGACGGCGACGGCCAAAACCAGCGCGGTACCGAGCATGATACCGACCGCGGCGAGTTGGCTCACTCCGCGCCTGTCCGCTCGGAACGACTGGGACATCGCTACCCGAGAGAACTGGCGGCACGTATATGAGTCCCACGTCGGTTTCGATCGCCGATCAGCCGGAGAGCTCCGACTCGATGTCCCGAAGTGCCCGCGTTCCGACTGCTCTCGTCGTCGGGCGTTCGATCGGCTCGGCGTCCCCGCGTTCGAGAACGAACGCGACATCCCTCGAAAAGAGCCAGTAACCGACGAGAGTAATGACGACGAGCGCGGCGAGGATCCCGGTGAAGACGAGCACCGTTCCGAGCAGTCCCATCGCCCACCCGAACGTTCGGACGATGGTTTCGATCTCGCCGGCACCGGGAGCGTCGGGGATCGAGATCAGGCTCTCCGGTGAAACACTCAACATGAGGCCGCCAAGCACCGATCCGACGACGGCGTACAGAACCAGCGCCGGAACGTATCCAAGGAACGATCGCCCCCCGGTGCGTTTGACGGCGAGCCCGGTCACGTTCACTCGGGCCGTCCGGACGACGGCCGGGTCCCGATCGGGGTGATACACGAGAAACTCCCGGTCGGTGACGGCGACCCAACCCGGCGAGAGCGTCGCGGTCACGATCGGCTCCTCGCCGGGACAGAGGCAGTCAGCCGGGTCGGGCGGGGCCCGATCCAGCTCCGCCCGGTCGAGGAGTCCCGGTTCGGGAACGATATCCGTCTCCATTCTCTCGGGTGCGACCTTCGGATCGGCGCTGAAAGTAGTTTCGTCCGGTTTCGGGTCTCGAACCCGAGCCTTTCCTTCCTTCGGATCAGAGGCTCCCGACGAGATGATCCGCGATCTCGTGGGCGCCCTCCGCGGCGGCGAGATCCGGGCGTTCGGCACTAACGACGTCGACCTCCCGCTGGAGCTCCTCGCTGAGCCGTTCCTCGACGACGCCTGCGATCCCCGGCAAACAGGCCATCCCGCCGGTCAGGACGATCGGCTTCTCGAGGGCCAGTTGGTAGACCTTCATGTAGCTGTTCGCGAGCTCCGGCAGGAAGCCGTTGGCCACCTCGTCGACCACCTCGTCGACGTACTCGTCACAGGCGTCCATGACGCTGTCCTCGATCGTGAACTCGTGTGAGCCGCCGCCGGGCTGTTGGATCACGTCGGTGAACGGCTCGAAGCTCTCGAAGTCGGCGTGTTCCTCCTTGTACTCGCGGGCGGTCGTCAGGTCGATATTGACCCGCCCCTGTGTCTCCTCTTCGACGTAGTTGGCGATCCGACGATCGACCTCGTTGCCGGTGATCGAGCCCGTCGACAGCGGCGTCAGCTGCTCGCCGCGGCGGTACGCACACACCTCGAGGTTCGTCGAACCCATGTTGACGGTGACGAATATCTCGTTGATCGCGTCGAGTCCGTCCTCGAACGCCGGAAGGGCGCCACAGAGCGATTCCGGGTAGCTTCTGACGAGTTCTCCTCCGATCCGGCTGTTCTCTATGACCGCCTCGAGATTCTTCAGTCCGGCCTCGTTGTCGATCGTCGGGATCGCGTAGACGACGGCGCTATTTTCCGGGACGTCGTTCGATTCGAGCAGTTCGGTGAAGAACGTCGAGGCCGACTCGACGCTGTCGTCGCTCTCCGGGAGCCCGGACCGGAGCATGAACTCGACGCGGTCCGGGTACTCGCGGGCGGCCTCCTCGCCGTAGAGGACCCGCTTTTCGCCGGTGAGGACGTCCTCGTATGTCGCCAGACAGGTCAGGGTTCTGACCGTTTCTGTCCCGTCACCGTCCGGGGACGGATAGACGACGACCGTTCGCGTGCTGCCGAGTTTGACGCCGACCGGGACGACGTCGGGCTCGCTCTCTTCGTCTGCTGTCTCGTTGGTCTGTTCGTCCGCTCCGTCGGACTCCTCTGAATCAGCGTCGGGTTCACCCATCTCGTTTGATACTCTCGGGACGTTCTCAAATAAGCTTCCCCGAGTACAGATCCCGAGTCGAACTCAGCCGTGCCGGCTCGCGAGCCTGGCGACGTAGACCAAGCTCTCGCGGTGATCGGAGACGCCGAGCGAGCCGTCGGTCTCGGACCTCGCGTTGATCCCGTCGACGAACTGTTCTAACTCCGCTCTGCTCTCAGCCGAGATCCATTCGACCGCCTCGTAATACTCGAGCGCCGAGCGTGCACCGTCCATCCCGGCTCTCGAAACCAGAAACTCGAGCCACTCGAAGACTTCCTGTTGCGCCCCGAACGTCCCGGGGACGGTATCGAGATACGGTCTCGAAACGTTTCCGCCCGAACGGTATGACAGGAGTTCGAGACCGCCGCCGCTTCGCCCCGCTCCCCGGGAGGATTCACGGCGGACGTCTTCGGTTTCACGACCCGTCCGGTCTCGGTTTCGACTTGGCTGTCTCGAGCGTTGCTTTGGTGTTGAGCCCGTTCGGAAGTCCGCCTCCGGAGACGCCACCCGACGATTCGTCGCTTGCAGATACGTTTCCGGGTTTTCGGTCACCGATCCGTGCGTTCGGCCGGTACGGACACGAGCGGTCTCACGGCCAGTCAGTTCGGCCGGGCGATCTCTTCCCAGTTCGCGCCGCTCGGCAGGACGTCTCTCCTTCCCGTTCGTCCGGCCCTCCAGATCCTCGTTCCGGGTCCGTTCGTCGGCGGCGTCCCGTAACTCGCCGAGATCGTATTCGTGGGGATTTATCCGACCGGCCATCTCCTTGTGAGGGGTTCGAAGACCGGGTAATTAAAGCTCGGTTCGGTTTCGGGTGTTGTGCCGCTCGGAATCCGCTCTCGATATCGACCGTATCGTTTTTAAAATGGAATCCGAACGATTCGATATGGCAACGCAGGACGCCCGGTCGACGACGCTTCGGGATCTCGACGTCGACCCGACCGTCGCTGCCCGCGAGCATACGCCCTCGTTGCACCCCCGCGAGCGGTTCGTCCGGTGTACGACTTGCGGCGTGACCGCCCCCTACTCCGTCACTGCTGAGGCCCCGATCCGTCGGGCGCTCGAGGAACTGTCCTCCGTCCGCTGTGGTCGGTACGAACTCCCGGACGTGCCGGTCGGCGAGCACGTCCCGACCGTCACCCCCGAACACCCTACCCACGGCCGCAGCGTGGTGTGTGAGTCCTGCGGCCGTACGGCTCGATTGAACGGAGACCGGGAAGCCGTGCTCGAAGCGCTCGCCGATATCCCCTGTATCGACCGGCTGAGCCACGTCGAGCTGCACTCGCTCGTCTTTTCGCCGACGGCGTTTTCACCGCCGCTCGTCGATCTCGGTATCTCGAATTGGTACGGTCGGCTCGGCGGGAGTCACGGCGACGATATCGTCCGCCAGTTCCGCCACGATCGGTTTCAGTACACCTTGTATATCCGATCGGAACCGAACGGAACGCGGACGGCGGTACTCGCACCGTCACCGAACACCCGAGAGGAACCGATCGACGAACTTCGGTTCCCCGGTACCGACTGCGGAGACCCCCCGACACGGCGGGCCGTTGTCAGGTTCGTCACCTTCCTCTCGGCGACGGATCCGTTGACCGCGAGAGAGTTCTCCCAGTTACACGACGCCTACGAGAACGCCTTCCGGAGCCACCGGGAGGCGTGGATCGCCGGCGCCTACGACAGCGCCTGCGAGACGTTCGAGGAACGCTTCGGCGACACGCCGGCGGCGTTTACCGACGCGTTCGACGACAGCACCGCCGACACGGAGGAGGTACTGCGTCGGATGGTCGGCTCAGGCGGGTTCACCGACCACGGGGAGCCGGAGTTCGCCCGCGAGGTGCTCGGCCACGACCACGAGTTCCCCAGCTTCATCGACTTCGTCGCCGACAACCACACCTGGTCGCCGCCGGTCCCCGAGTGAGGATCGCTACCGCACGCTCTCGTCGATCCACGCCGAAAAGGGAGCTGCGCGATCGGACTCGTCGAAACGTTCGATGCACGGGACGTCGTGGGGATGTAGCTCCTCGATGCGGGCCTCGATGTCGTCGTATCGGCTCGCGGTCGTTTTTATGAGAAGCGCAACCTCCTCCTCGTGAACGACGTCGCCGTCCCATCGGTACGTCGAGCGACAGTCGAATCGGTTGACGCACGCGGCGAGTTCCGATTCGACGAGCGCGGACGCGATCTTCGGCGCGGCTGATTTCGGAGCAGTGACGTAAACGGTCGTCATCGGTCGGTCGAGTCGGACTCTTCGGAGACCGGATTGTATTCCCCGTTTATATCCCATTCGTGGATGCAGTGTCTGTCGCCGACCTGTTTTTCCCCCGCCTCCTCGTCGATCACCCAGTTTTCCGTCGTCCCGTCCCAGACGTCCGTCCGACCGCAGCGTTCACAGCTCCGCCGCGTCGGCGGAACGATTTCGACTGACATACGATCGTTTTGGCCTCCCACGGTAATCAACTATCCGCTGTCATTCGGCGAGGCGACACGGTTATTCCCCGTCTGAACGAACCGAGGGTATGGGATTGAACGTCGACCCGCCCGACCCGCCCGAGCTGGAAGAGATCGATCCGAATCAGTACGAGGACGCCGAAATCGTCGGTGAGACGGATTACAAGCGTGACGAGATCGAGACGCTTCTCCGGGAGGGTGCTTGGGAGGAGGCCTTCCAGCAGTGGGCGAAAAAGACCGACGTCGACGAACGCGAGTTCGGGATCGTACGCGATCTCGGAATGATCGAACACTTCGATTTCTTTTGGGACTCGTTTGCCGACCGCGTCGGCTATCACGCCCCCGGGATCCCCGAAGACTGGAAGGAGCGCGAGCTCCATCCGGACCTGCGGTCGTGGGAGACGGTCTCAGAGATCAACGCGGCGCTCGCCGAGCTGGGCGATACGGTCAGTCGAACGCTCAAAGCGAACTACATCGACTGGGAAGCGGAGTACGAGGCACCCGACGACCTGCCCGACTTCGAGTGACGAACCGGCCCGAATGGTCGCTGAACCTACCCGCCGAAACGGTTTACATCGTTCCCCGAGATACGTCGGATATGCGGATACTGATCCCTTACGACGGCTCAGAACAGGCCAAGAAGGCAATCGAATACGCCGTCGAGAACCATGCCGACGACGAGATCGTCTTAATCAATGTCCTCGATTTCATCGAATCGGGATACGATTCACCGCCGGAGGCGGCAGCACCGAGACACTGGGACGAGTGGTACGAACAGGCAAAAGCACACGCCGAGGCGATGTTAGAGGACGCCGCCGAGGGGTTCGGGGGCCCGATCGAGACTGAGACCGTCGTCGGACGACCTTCACGTGCGATCGTCGAATACGCCGACGGAAACGATATCGATGCGATCATCATCGGCAGTCACGGTCGTGACGGGCTGTCGCGGGTTCTGCTCGGGAGCGTCGCGGAGACTGTCGTCCGTCGCTCGTCGGTTCCCGTCACTGTCGTTCATTGACAGGCCCTCCCGTCAGTCGAGCCGGTCGACGATCTGCTCGAGTTGTTCTCTGCGCTCTTCGATAGCTCGCTCTTTGAGTGCCGTCTCCGCCTCGGTCGGACATTCGAGTTTCGGAACCTCCGTCGGCCGACCCTTATTGTCGACCGCGACGAAAGTAAAAAACGACGTCGTCGCCAGGCGTCGTTCGCTCTCGCGAGGGTCCTCTGCGTGTACATCGACCCGAACGTCGATGCTCGTCCGCCCCGTTCCGAAGACGTACCCCTCGATCACGGCGACTTCCCCCAGTTCGATCGGGCTGACGAAATCCACGTGATCCATCGAGGCCGTCACGCACTGGTTTCCGGAGAACCGCATGCTCGCGATGGCCGCACAGACATCCATCCAGTGGAGCACGGCTCCTCCGAGCGCCCGTCCGAGGTTGTTCGTTTCGTTCGGAAGCAGTATCTCGGTCATCTCCGTCTTCGATCCAGCCAGCGTTGCCATGTGTGTGCGTCGCTGTCTCATCCAAAGGGCTCTTCGGTTCCGGACGGAACGAACCGATCCCGACACACGTAAAGCCCTCGCCCGACAGATCCCGACAATGAGTAGCGAGGCTGAGGAGGGTTCTGTCAGGGTCGTCGGAACCGCGCACGTCTCCGAGGCCAGCGTCGAGGAAGTAAAGACGGTGATCGACGCCGAACGGCCGGATGTCGTCGCCGTCGAACTCGACGAGGGGCGGTATCGACAGCTTCGCGGCGAGACCCCCGAAGACCTCGATGCTGGCGATCTCCTGAAGGGGAACACGGTTTATCAGTTCCTCGCGTACTGGATGCTTTCCTACGTGCAGGCCCGGCTCGGCGATCGGTTCGATATCGATCCGGGCGCGGATATGAAAGCCGCGATCGATACCGCCGAGGAGCTCGGAATCGGAGTTGCCTTAGTCGATCGAGACATTCAGGTCACGATCCAGCGCTTCTGGGCGCGGCTCTCGTTTCCGGAAAAGCTCAAACTGGGCGGGAGTCTCGCCGTCGGGCTCGGTGACCCGAGAGAGATCGGGCTGGGCGTCGGGATCGGTATCGGCATCGTCGTGTCCGTAGTGGCCGGTGCGATCGCCGGGCCGTTCCTCGTTCCGGAGCCAGTCGGACCGGGATTCCTCGTCAGCGCTATCGATACGCTCCTCGTTGCGCTTGCGATCGGTCTCGTCCTTGGAGGTATCATGGTCTTCGCCTTACATCGGCTTGCCCCCGAAGACGACGATATCCAGGAGATCGATATCGAACGGATGACCGATACGGACGTCGTCGGTGCGATGATGGAGGAGTTCCGCCGGTTTTCGCCTGGCGGGGCGGAAGCGCTCATCGACGAACGCGACGCCTACATCGCTCATCAGCTCGTTTCCCTGCGCGATCAGGGACACGACGTCGTCGCGGTCGTCGGAGCCGGCCACCGTGAAGGAATCGAACGGTATCTCGAAACGCCGTCGCTGCTCCCTGATATGGAGTCGCTGACGGGGCGGACGTCCAGCAGCCGTATCTCGCTGTACAAGCTGTTCGGCTACCTGTTCACGCTTGGCTTTCTGATCTTTTTCGCTCTCTTGGCGATCGCGACCTACACCGGTGTCGAGGGCGCATCCAGCGAGCTCCTCTTCAGACTGTTCGCCGCGTGGTTCCTCGTCAACGGCGTTCTCGCGTTCGGGCTCGCCAAGATCGCGGGCGCACACTGGCGTTCGGCGGGTGTCGGCGGCGCCGTCGCCTGGTTGACGAGCGTCAACCCCCTTCTGGCGCCCGGCTGGTTCGCCGGCTACGTCGAGTTGCGCTATCTCAACGTCAACGTCGGCGATATCACGACGCTCAACGAGATCATGGCGGATGAAGAGACGCCACTCCGGCAACTGTGGCACGAACTCAAAGCCGTTCCGCTGTTCAGACTCATCATGATCGTCGCGCTGACGAACGTCGGCAGCTTCATCGGAAGCGTTGTCTTCGCGACGGTCCTGCTCCCGTATCTCTTCGCCGGATCCGGAATCGAAGGGGCAAGCGGTGTCGCCCGGCTGATGATCGAGGCCGCCAGGAACAGCCTCGAGATTCTGATCGGAGTGTGGCGATGAGCACCGTCCGTGTTCGGGGGATCAGGTTTTACCCGGACGAGATCCGCGATCTCCTCATCGCGTGGGCCGCCCTCGGTGTCGCGTTCACCGTCTTCATATTCGTCGCGACCGGTCGGAGCGTCTTTCCGGATATCACTGCGGCGGTGTTCTCCCCGCTTTTCGGCCGCGTGTTCCTCATCAGTGTCCTGACGGTCGGTGTCGGGTTCCTCCTCCACGAACTTGCCCACAAGATCGTTGCGGTCCGTTTCGGACAGGTCGCGTCGTTCAAAGCCGACTACAAGATGCTCGCGCTGTGTATCGGGCTCGCTTTCGCCGGGTTTCTGTTCGCGGCACCCGGGGCCGTATACCATCGCGGTCGGATCACCCTTGAACAGAACGGGCTCGTTTCCGTCGCGGGACCGCTGACCAACGTCGGGCTTGTCGTCGTGTTCCTACCGCTGGCGCTCGTCCCCGGTTTTCTCGGCCAGGTCGGACAGCTCGGCGTCCTGATAAACGCCTTCCTCGCGGCGTTCAATATGATCCCGTTCGGGCCGCTCGACGGGAAGACCGTCCTCTCGTGGAGCAAGCCGGTTTTCGCCGTCGTTTTCGTCGGTACGGTCGTTCTCGCCGTCGGATCGTTCCTGTTTATCGGCTTTCCGACCTTCTGAGAGCGATCAACCGACGCGCTTTTGCTCCGTTCGGCCTCCCTTCCGGTATGACCGACGATGAGGAGTCCGGATCGGGGCTCACCTACTCGGAGGCCGGCGTCGATATCGGCGAAAGCGAGGCCGCCACTGCGGCTCTTATCGGTGCCATCGGCGAGTTCGAAGGCGATTACGCCGGACTCGTCGAGATCGGCGACCGATATCTCGCGCTCGCGACGGACGGGGTCGGGACGAAGCTACTCGTCGCCGAGGCGCTCGGGGACTACTCGACGATCGGCATCGACTGCATCGCGATGAACGTAAACGATCTCGTTGCGACCGGTGTCACGCCGGTGGCGTTCGTCGATTATCTCGCCGTCGAGACCCCCGATGAAGAGACCGCCGAACGCGTCGGTGAGGGGCTCGCCGAGGGTGCTTCGCGTGCGAAGATGGCACTCATCGGCGGTGAAACGGCCGTCATGCCGGACGTGATCCGGGGACTCGACCTCGCGGGCGCCTGTGCCGGATTGGCGACGGAAGCCGAACTGTTCGACGGCGAAGCCAAAGCGGGCGATCTGCTCGTCGGACTTCCCTCTTCCGGGATCCACTCCAACGGACTGACGCTCGCACGCGAAGCGGTTACTCGAAGCCACGAGTATTCCGATCCGTTCCCCCACGATCCGGATCGGACGATCGGCGAAGTACTGTTAGAGCCAACCCGAATCTATCGGGAAGTACTCGAACCGCTCCATGGGGCAGAAACGCACGCCGCGGCCCACATCACCGGCGGTGGCTGGACGAACCTCGATCGTATGGGCGAGTTCCGGTATCTTATCGACGATCCCTTCGAGATGGACCCGATATTCGAGTTCGTCCAGGCTGAGGGGGACGTTTCCGACGAGGAGATGCACCGGACGTTCAACATGGGGACGGGGTTCGTCGCCGCAGTTCCCGAAGCGGACGCTTCGGACGTCGCCGATGAACTCGACGACGCGCGCGTTATCGGACGCGTCGAATCCGGAACCGACGTTTCGATCCGGGGGTTGACGCTGTAGCGAACAGGCGAAGCGACCGCGTGACTGTCGATCGACTCCCGCTTCGCGCTACCGCTTCCGAGCCGATCGCCGTTTCTTAGCGCACAGCGGGGCTGGTCGCCTTTTGGTATATAAACAGTCGTCTGGGGGAAAGTTTTTGTATAACTGTGGGTTATCAACCCGTATGGCAACGGACCTACCGACGCCGGCAGATCTGAAAGAGCGTCGAACGGAACTGGAGCTAACTCAGAGCGAACTAGCGGGTCGAGCCGACGTCTCGCAGCCGCTCATCGCACGCATCGAGGGTGGCGATGTCGACCCGCGGCTGTCGACGCTCCGCCGGATCGTCACCGCCCTGGATGAGGCCGAAAGCACCGTTATCCACGCCAGTGACATTATGCATGAGGGCGTCATTAGTGTCGCCCCGGACGACAGCGTACGCGAGGCGATCGATGTCATGGTCAAGGAGGGATACTCTCAGCTCCCGGTCGTTCGGGACGGACGGCCACAGGGGATCATTTCGAATTCGGACATCCGACAGCTCGACTCGGAAAACGCCGCCGAACTCCCGGTCGCGGACGCGATGCGCGAGGCCATCACGACCGTTGAGTCCGATGCGACGCTGGACGAGGTGAACGCCCATCTCAACCACCAGGACGCGGTAATGGTCGTGGAGGACGGACAGCTACGCGGAATCATAACCGAGGCCGACGTCGCGGCCCATATCTCCTGACTGCCTCGACTCTACTGAGTGTCCGTGTCGGCTTCGTCGTCGCCGGTTTCGAACGTCTGGACCACTTTCAGCGGCACGTCACGTAGCGCACCGCCGATCTCACTTTTGGCGATCCGCGAGGCGTGCTGTGTGCTGTCGGCGTTGAACACTTTCATTTCGAGCCCAAGCCCGACGAGCGCGGTATCGGCGGCGATGAACGCCGAATCGAACGGTTCCCCACAGGCCGGGCAGGGTGTCGAACCGACTTCGACTTCCACGTAGTCCATGTCAGCTTCGTTGAGGCGGCGACCCGCCTCGCTGACGGCGACCCCGATCGCGTCGTCGATCGCCTCGACGTCACGCACTAGCCACGCCGCTTCTATCGCAACGAGATAATTGCTCATACTCGCTTCGAGCGGTGCGTGACGGATAGCCCTATTGTTTCGGATTCGGGAGCGAACACCGGGGGCGTGTCGCGCACGTGACAGTCATTATCCACATAAGTTATGCCGATGACCGATGCCACGTACGGAGCGCATCCATGATAATCGAGTCCCATACAAACAGAGTTGATTTAAACTCAACCTGGTATTAACCGACGTACTGCGGCGTGGTTGCTCGTAGCCACTTTCATCTCAGCTCTCGATCGATGGGGAAAGTATATATCTCGCCACCGGTTGGCTGCTCAGTACGATGACAACAGGCCTGTACCGGGCAACCGTGTTCGCTCTGTATCAGTTCAGCGTCGTGCTCGGAATCGCACTACTACCGATAGCGCTTGCCGCGAACCGTGCCGGAATTCGCCTCCCGATCGATCGGCTCATCGACCGACTTCAGACGTCGTACGAACGGACGGCGGCCGAACGGTAACCGGAAGGTTTTATCAGCGCTGGGCCACAACGGAAGGACAATGCGTCAACCCGATTCTCCCTTGCCGCGCACCGGACAGGACCACACCGTCTCGCCGTACGATCCGGAACTCGGCGAGGTTCCATCCAACGATCTCTCGACGAGCGATCTCGAGAACGTGAACAAGACCGGAACGACCACCATCGGTATTTCGACCGCCGAAGGGGTCGTCATCGCGACGGACATGCGTGCTTCCCTGGGAGGCCGGTTCGTCTCGAATAAGGACGTTCAGAAGGTCGAACAGATTCACCCCTCGGCCGCCTTGACTCTCGTCGGAAGTGTCGGCGGCGCACAGTCGTTCATCCGATCGCTCCGGGCCGAGGTCAACCTCTATGAGGCCCGCCGTGGTGAAGACATCTCGATCGGGGCGCTCGCGACGCTCGCCGGGAACTTCGCCCGGGGCGGCCCGTTCTTCGCGATCAATCCGATCCTCGGGGGAGTCGACAACGACGGACACCACGTCTACTCTATCGACCCCGCCGGTGGCGTCATGAAGGACGATTACACCGTCACCGGATCCGGGTTGACGGTGGCTTACGGAACACTCGAGCGTGAGTACAGAGACGACATGACAAACGAGGAGGCGAAGACGGTCGCCGCCTCCGGTATCAAAGCCGCCGTCGAACGGGACACCGGCTCCGGTAACGGCGTGTTTCTCGCCACGATCACCGAGGGCAACGTCGACATCAAGGGCCACAAGGATTTCGACGAAGTGCTGTAATCCGGCCAACCGGAGCCCAGTCGCTCGATCCCTGATTTTTATACCCCCTCGTCGTAGACGATATCGATGGAGTTCGCCGATTTCGCCGCCCGGGCCGCGGACATCGAAGCGGAGCCCGGAGACCTCGAATCGATCGCGCTCGTCGCGGAACTGTTAAAACAGGCCGACGACGACCTCGGAACCGTCTCGCGGTTCGTGCAGGGACGAGTGTTCCCCGCACACGACGACACGAAGCTCGATATCGGACCGAGACTCTGTTATGAGGCGCTGGCCAAAGCGGCCGGACCGAACCTCTCGGCCGACGATATCGAGGCACGGTTGGCCGAGGTCGGTGAGATCGGAGACGTCGCCGAGGGGCTCGACCTGGGGGGGCAACGGGGCCTTTCGGCGTTCGGATCCGGCAGTCGGGATCCGCTCTCTGTTAGCGACGTGGAGAGTACGCTCGGTTCGATCGCGACCGCGTCCGGGAGCGGAAGCGCGGAGACCAAACTCGACACGCTGTTCGGGCTGTTCAACCGGGCTGAACCGCTCGAATCACGGTACCTCTCGCGACTCGTTCTTGGGGAGATGCGGATCGGCGTCGGGGAAGGAACCGTCCGGGACGCCATCGTCGAGGCGTTCGACGTCCCGACGGGGGGCGTCCAGCGCGCGCTCCAGGTTTCGAACGATTGTGGCCTCGTCGCGATCACCGCCCGCGAGGAAGGGTCGGACGGACTCGCCGGGATCCGATTGCGGATCGGTCGGCCGGTCGGAGCGATGCTGGCACAGACCGGGACGGCGAGGGACGCACTCGATGCGTGGGGGACCGTCGCCGTCGAAACGAAGTTCGACGGGGTTCGGATACAGATCCATTACGACGGCGAGACGACGAGGCTGTTTTCACGCAACTTCGAGGACGTGACCGACTCACTCCCGGAGGTCGTCGATACCGTCGAGGCGTCGCTCGAAACCCCCGTGATCGTCGACGGGGAAGTCGTTGCCGTCGACGCCGAGGGGACACCGAATCCGTTCCAGGACGTCCTCCGTCGGTTCAGACGGAAACACGATATCGCCGCGATCCGCGAGGACGTCGCGGTGACACTCCACGCGTTCGACTGTCTCCACGCCGGCGGCGATGACCTGCTCGATGTGTCGCTGGAAAAAAGACACGAACGTCTTTCGGAACTGTTCGGCTCCGTTGCTGTCGACCGGAGTATCTCGGGGAATCCTGAGGAGATCGAGCGAATTGAGGCTGACGCCCTCGCCGCCGGCCACGAGGGGATCATGCTCAAAAACCCCGAGTCGACCTACACGCCCGGAAAACGGGGACAGAACTGGCTCAAACGCAAACCGGATGTGGAAACGCTCGATCTCGTTGTCACCGGAGCCGAGTGGGGAGAAGGACAACGGGCGAACCGATTTGGTACCTTTCTGGTCTCGGTGCGCGCCGAAGACGGATATCGTCCGGTCGGCAAGGTAGCGACGGGGATCACTGACGCGGAACTCGAGACGCTACAGGATCGACTCGAGCCCTACGTCCGATCGGAATCCGGGACGGAGATCGAGATCGACCCCCAAGTAGTCTTCGAGGTCGGGTACGAGGAGATCCAGCGTTCGCCGACGTACGAGTCCGGTTACGCGCTCCGTTTTCCGCGGTTCGTCGGCGTTCGCGAGGACAGATCGCCCGCCGACGCCGACAGCTTGGACCGGATCGAACGCCTGTACTCCTGATTCGGCGCCCTCGCCCGAAAACGCTCGTTTTGTATTCGTCCCCACCGAACTGGGGGTATGATCGAACACGACGGGATCTCGCTTTCGTGGCTCGGGTACGCGACGGTCCGAATCGAATGTGAGGACGCGGTCGTATACGTCGATCCGGGCCGATACGGCGTTCTGGACGGATATGAAGCGAGGGACGGAACGCTGGTCTGTGTGACACACGGCCACCATTACGATCCGGTTGGAATCCGGGCTGTCGCCGCCCCGGAAGCGGAGCTTGTGCTGTTCGAGGGAATCAACACCCATCGTATCGACCGCCCCGTCGAGCGACCGGTGGATCTCCCCTACGGGACTCGGACGGTCGATTCCGAGACCGATATTGCGGTCGACGCCGTGATTCTCAGAACAACGGCGGCGTACAACGAGCCCGATGGACCCCACACTCGCGCGGACGGCTTCCCATACCACCCCGAGGGACGTGGCTGTGGGTTCCATCTCACGCTCGGCGGGGTCTCAGTGTACTGCCCGGGAGATACGGACGTACTCGAAGGACACGATCGGCTCGACGTAGACGTCTTCTGTCCGCCGATCGGCGGGACGTTCACGATGGATCGTCACGAGGCCGCCGATCTGGCCGTCGCGCTCGATCCGGATCTCGTCGTTCCGATCCATTACGACACGTTCGAGGCGATCGAAACGGACGCCGAGGCGTTCGTCGCCGATCTAGAGGGACGTGGTGTACGTGCCGAACTGGATCGCTCGGGGGCCGAGTCATACTAACGGACGAAGAACACACATCACATAGAATTATGCGGGACATAGAGGGCATGCTGGCATCAGTCGAATTCCAAGCGACCACCCGTGAACCAGCCGGGCAGTAGCGCCGTCTATACAATGTATCACACGACTATTCGGAGTGTACTCCAGACGTGTCGCTGTGTCGGCTCTGCCACCAAAGGTCGAACATTGCACCCGTGCCGACGAACAGCACGACGAACGCGAGCACAAAATTAAGCCCTGGAATATTGACGACGAGCGCGCCGATGACGAGCGCAATCCAGAAGTTCGGATCGCCACCTCGCAGCCGCCGGAGCAGATACGCCCCGACAACGATGGTTCCGACAGTCGCCCCGACGTAGATGAAGATTACTCCGGCGAAAAACGGGATGACTGACAACAGAATAGCGGGTTCTGGGACGCCGAGTTCCATCGACAACAGCAGGACGATCATCAGCAGAATGACGCCAGCGAACCCACCGACGATAGCGCCGATCCCAATAGCTCCGGATCGAAGCGGTTGGTGGTAAATATGCTTCTCGATTGATTCTATGTACGAGTTTTTGAACACGAACTTGGAAACGAGAAGAATCACGGCACCGACCACGATGGAAAACGAAACGTACACGAAGTATACGAGGACAGCGAGGACGAGAAACACGGCAAGTCCACCATCGGGACCCGTCGATTCCGGAGCCGCCTGTAGTAGTGTGGACGTCGGAACGAACCCAACGAGGATCTGTAGCGTCACTAACATCAATTGGAGGGCCATATCGTCGGGTGACATCCGCCGATAATAACTGCAGTGGTGCGTGGTGATCAGCAACCGCTGAGTCAACCCGATCCACCGAACCTGAAGTTACAGTGCCAGGGATAGGATTCGATGCCTTCGAACCGGGCTGTCTGGATGATCGATTCGCGCTCTCTATCTTGGACGATACGAACTGATTTATTTTGACAGTTATCGGACTGTGATGTGACCGATACTGAGGATGTAGTCACCGAACCGATACGGTCGATCCCGGTTGAACCTACGCTGAACTATAACTCCCGTATGGAGTGATACTATACGTGTCTATACACTATACTACTATATGACAAGAATGGGGATTTCAACGGAAGAAGCCAGACAGCGGCTGTATGAAATCATCCGTGAAGATGTCCCATTCGAGCAGAAAGCAAAAGAAGCCTTAGAACTGGGAAAACAGTATCTCGGTGTCGATAACGGCCACCTGACTCGAATCGACCAACAGACTGGCCACTGGCAAGCCATCGTCAGCACCGACTCGGAAGACGGAACGTATCCACCCGGATTAGAACTCGATTTAGGAACTACTTACTGCCGACGCACGCTCACCGAAGATACCCAAATCGTACTCAACGACGCACCCAACCAGGGGTGGGAAGACGACGTGGCATTCGAAACGCATGGCCTCCATTGCTACATCGGGACGACCATTATCCTTGATGATGAGCCATACGGTACCGTCTGTTTCGTCTCTGAAGATCCAAACGACGAGGAATTTAGCGATGGGGAAACGATGTTTGCTGAACTCATCACTCAGTTACTCGAACGAGAACTTGAAAACGAACAACACGAGGCAGAACTCAATAGACAGACGAACCTCGCACTCGTCCTCAATCGTGTGCTCCGGCACAATCTTCGGAACGACATGGCCATCATTCGAGGATACACACAGATCATGGCGGACAGGATCGACGAGGACAGAATAAGTGAGATCGCCCTCGATCATGTCGACCGTCTTATTGACTTGAGCGAAAAAGCTCGGGAGTTAGACCGTGTCGTCGGAACTGAATCCGAACGTAAACCGATGGACCTCGTCTCACTTATCAAGAATGTCACAAGCGGGATCGAACACCGATATCCCTCGGCATCTATCTCTATCGAGGCCGGCGAACCGGTCTCCGCGACTCTCTTTCCGAGTATCGAACGGGCTATAACAGAACTCATCGAGAACGCCGCAAAACACAGCGGCGACGACCCAAGAGTATCTATCACTATCAAGACTGCTCCAAATACTGTAGAAATCCGAATCGCGGATAATGGGCTGGGGTTAGCCGCTCACGAGGCAGACGTGCTCAAAACGGGGACAGAAACGCCGTTAACCCACGGGACTGGGCTTGGCTTGTGGCTCAGCCACTGGATTATTTCGAGTCATGGTGGGTCTCTTGGGGTGACCGATACCGGGGCTGGAACGACGATGGAGATCTCGATCCCGCGGATACAGTCAACCAATGTCATGGAGCAGTTGAACATACTTGAACGCGCTCGTGATCTGTATCAGGCGGCTTTCGAAGAGGCAACTGATGGTATGCTGATCGTCAATACAGACGCGCAGATCATCGATACGAATACCGAAGCAAGTACCACACTCGGTATAGAGAGACGACGGTTACTCGGTCGATCACTTCCCGAGCTGTTACCGGATGACTTCGATTTCGAAAATACATGGGAGTCGATCCAACGGCGTGAACATTTCCAGGAGACGGTGGTGTTTGACAGACCAGATGGTGAGAAGCGGCATATCAACTACTCCGTTGCAACCGATATTGTGCCTGGACAGCATCTGATTATCGGCCGCGATATTTCGGAGCAAATATCTTCTAAGTTAGAAGTAGACACGGTGATAGAGAACCTCCCAGGATACGTCTACCGGCATAAATTCGCGGAAGGATGGCCACTAGAATTTGTTAAAGGATCGGCAAAGGATGTCACAGGGTACACAACTGCTGAATTGGAAGAGGAGATCGGCCTCGCTGAAAAGATCATTCATCCAGATGATCAGGAGATGGTTGCGACAGCAGTCGAAGAAGGACTCACAGACACTGGTCACTTTGATTTGACATACAGAATCATCACCAAGGACGGGGACAAACGGTGGATCCGAGATCAGGGACAATTGGTAGAAGACCCTCTAACGGATGAAGAATATCTGGATGGGTTCATAATGGACGTGACACAGCAAAAGGAGCGAGAGCAAACGCTGCGTGTCATGTCTCGACGTCTCGAGGCTATTCTAGAGAATACGACAACTCCGATGTTCATGAAGGATAATAATGGAAAGCACATCTTTGTCAACCGCGCGTATCGTGAACTGTTCGGTCTTCAGGACGAGGAAATCGTTGGGCGTACTGATAAAGAGCTACACCCGCCAGAGATGGCTGAGGAAGTGTGGGCGAACGATCGAACCGTGATTGAACGTGTCGAACCAGTCGAGCGTGAAGAACACATCAACGTAAACAGCGAGGAGCGTGTGTTCCTCTCTGCGAAAGTCCCAATATACGATACGGGTGATCGATCCGACCCGGAGACTCCGGTTGCTGTCTTCGGTGTCGCGACGGATATAACCAAACGCAAAGAGTACGAAGACCGACTTTACGAGGAACAGCAGTTCGTTCGGAGCATTTTTAGATCACTCCCGGACCCATTCTACGTGTTTGACACTAATGGTTATCTTATTCGGTGGAACGAAGAACTCGAATCAGTAATTGGATACACTAGCGATGAACTTGATGGAATGTACGTCACGGAATTAATCCCCGAGGACGAAGCCACTCGAGTTGAAGCGAAGTTTCGACAGGTCCTCGAAGAACGTCGGCAAGTCACCATTGAATCGGCGATCGAAACGAAGGATGGGAACCGAATTTCCTACGAATTTACTGGTGGTCCTATAGAAGATTCGAACGGGACTGTAGATGGCGTGACTGGAATCGCGCGCGATATTTCCGAGCGAGAAGAACGTGAAGAAGAACTCGTGCGCCAAAATAACCGACTGGAGGACTTTGCGAGTGTGGTCTCTCATGATCTGCGAAATCCATTAAATATCGCTGCAACCCGGTTGGAGCTAGCCCAAGAGGAATGCGATAGCGAACATTTGGATAAAGCGAGGCATGCACACGAGCGCATGGATGCACTTATCGACGATATACTAACGGTCGCCAGGGAGGGTGAGACGGTAACTGAGCGTGAAGAGATCCATCTCAGTACCTTAGCTAACAACTGCTGGCAAACAGTCGCAACGGGTAATGCATCTTTGATAGTTGAAACAGACCAGACGATCAGAGGCAACAGAACTCGTCTAAAACAGGTATTCGAGAATCTGTTCCGGAATGCGGTCGAGCACGGTGGCGACGAGGTAACAATACGAGTCGGATCGGGAGCAAACGGATTTTATATTGAAGATGATGGGAATGAGATTCCGAAAGATGAGCATGAAGCTGTGTTTGATGCTGGCTATTCGACAAGTGCGGAAGGGACTGGATTCGGATTGAACATCGTGAGGCAGATCGTTGAGGCACACGGCTGGGAGATCCGTGCCACGGACGGATCCGACGTCGGCGCCCGATTTGAGATTACTGGCGTCGAGTTCATCGGTAAATAGAGTATCTATCTTCCGTATTTCACTTTTAACAAAAAATTGTCATACCCTGCCCTGAATCGCTTGGTAGGCCCCCGTATCCACCAACCACAATTACATCGATCAGGTTTGTCCGTTGTGGAAGACTAGCGCCCTCAATCTTGCACGCCAGTCGATGACAACATCAGCGGTGCGACGATCGCTCCAAGATATCAGGCAGCCCCCGGCTGAGTTCGTCCGGCAGTATCAGATGACACCCATCTCTTCGAGCCGTTCGGGGAGGTACGTCTCCGTCACGAAATCCAGCCCTCGGGAGGCGAGCGCCTGCTGTTCGGCTTTCTTGCCGATGTCGAGTTGGAGTTCGATCTGTTCTCGCCAGTAGTCGTCCTGGAACCGCGGGTCGTCGAGTTCGCTCTCGAGGGCGTTGATATCCGAATCGCTGAGCGGATCCGTCGGGAGGTCGTAGTTGACGATATCGACGGGTTGGATGCCGACGTACTCGGCGTCCGGGGTCGCGAGATACTCCGAGAGGTGGGCGGACTTGATCGATCCGTACGAGACCGACGCGTAGATCCGATACGACCAGGGATCGCCGTCACAGAAGACGACGACCGGGAGGTCGAGTTCGCCGTTGAGCCGTTTCGTGATCCGACGGGTCGCTCTCGCCGGCTGGCCCTTCAGGTGGACGACGATGACGTTGTACTCCTCGTCGAATCCGTTCTCGACGAGCCGATCTCGCATCCCGCCGGTCTCGACACAGAGGACGAAATCCGCGTCGTGATCGAGGAACTCGATCGTGTCGGGGTTGTTCGGGATCTGATAGCCGCCCTCTCCGACGTCCTCCTGACAGTGGATCTCGCGTTCGCCGCGACGGGTCTGCTCGCGGAGGAAAAGCGGCCCCATGATCGTTGCACCCGACTCTTCCGGCCGCATGTGGAAATCCTCGCGGGTGACGTCGCTAACGATCTCCAGATCCTCGACGAGCTGGTTGGACTCGTCCTGATCGTTGAACTGTGCTCGCTCTTCGTCCCACGACTCGGAGAGATAATACAGCTCACGCAGCGTCGATGAACGGTCCTGATCGAGCTGCTCGGCGAGAAAGTCGATCGTGTAGATCGCCTTCAGGAGCTTCTGGGCGCCGCGGACGCTGTTGGCCGAGCGGGTCGACGTCCGGTCGCCGTACACCCAGACGTCTTTGTCCTCGTCGAAGACGATGTTGCTCTTCGTCCGGGTCGGGATCTCCATGGTCGGAACGGTCCCGTCGGCGAACTGGTCGTAGAACTCGCTGGCGAGATCGATGAGTCGATCGCGGGCCAGTTCGTCCTTCACGTCGGAATCTGATTCGGTGCTCATGTTATGCGTTGAGTGTGAGTTTTTCGGCTTCGATACCTTCGACGGAGACGTCGAAATCGGCCTCGCCGGCGGCTTCGTACTCGAGCGTGACTGTCTCGCCGCTTTCGACCGTCGGCGCCCACTTGATAAACCACTCGCCGTCCATTTCGACGACGGTCGCATCGTCCGGTTCGCCGGGATCGGCGGTCACGATTTCGGTGATCTCCGGGGAGGCGGTCGTCCCGCCGTAGTTGTGAACCGACAGTCGGACGGTCGAGCCCTCGACGGTCCGGTCGACGAGGACGTTGTTCATGATTCGCGCGAGCGAATCGTCGACATCGAGCGGGTCCCGTCCCGTCACCTCCGAGAGCTTCTCGGCCATCTCCGGTAAGATGTCCGCGATGACGTTCTGTTTCCGCTGTCGCTTTTGTAACGATCGCTGCTTTTTGAGGTGCGACTGGAGCTTCCGACCCGCTCCCTGCAGTGCAAGCCTGAGTTCGTCCTCGATCTCCGGGATGTTGGCGACCGCGTCCTTCGACTCGCTCGTGAACGGAACGCTCGTGGAGGCGACGTGGATCATGATGACGGCCGGACCGCCCGGCATACCGCTTCCGCCCGGCTGATCGAGGCCGTAGTTGCGCCAGTTGACGTTCTTGAGCACGTCGACGGTCGCGCAGGCGCCGCGCTGGTAGACGAGCGGAACTCGGTTGGCGAATCGGAGCACTTCCGCACTCCCCTCCGATCCGATTTCGCCGCCGTAGGCGATCCCGACCTCGACGACGAACGGGTCGCCGCCGTGGACCGACGCGTCCCGGGTCACGGAGGTGTAGAAGTCGGCGTCGTACTCCTTTTTCAGTCCGGCGAGAACCAGTTCCTCGGAGATCGGGGCGAGACAGTCCGTCGGCGGCGAGAGGATGTCCGTCTCCCGCATCGCCTCCAAGAGCCTCGCCGCGGTGTCTCTGTCCGATTCGACCGACCGGACTTTCGGCGGATCGTCCGGAACCGTTATCGAGTGCTCCCAGACGGCCTCGACGACGTTTTCGCGAGCCGTCTCGCCGAACGTTGCGTCGTCGAATTTCTCGGTCGCGTCGGCGGCCCGATCGACAAACTCCCGGAGTATCTCACGTGTGATCCGGTTCCGTTCGTCCTCCTGTTCGTCGAACTTGTCGGCCAGCCGGCCGGCGAGCCCCTCGATTGCGGCGTCGTCTTTCCGGCTCGTCGTCGCCTCGTCGACGAGTTCATAACAGTCGCTCCGTCGCTCGCGGGAGATTTCACCCCAGGCCGCATCGGCCGCGTTCTCCCGAACAGTCGAGCCGAACGTCTCTTCGAACTCCGACTCGATCTCGTCGGCGAGTTCCGCGACGAGCGAGACGACCGTGGAGTGGGCGACCCTGTCGTTTTCTCCGATCCGTTCGGTCAATCTTTCGGCGAAGGCCGCCGTCGACGCCGAACTTTTGTTCGCGACAGCGTCTGTGACCGCCGCCTCGATATCCCCCTCCTCGTGTGCTCTCGGCGGGCGCCAGGCTACTTCCCGCCCGAAGTGTCTGTCACGGAAGCTACCGAGCACGCTGTCTGCCGTCTTCGCGCCGACTCGCGTGAACTCTTCCTGAAGAAACCCCGATAGCGAGTACGATTCTGTCGAATCGAGCATCTTCAGAAGGGTCCCCAGTTCGACGCCGTGCGGATGTGGTCTGATCTCCTCCGTCTCGGGCGGGAGTTCGTCGGTCACCCGCTCGAATTTGAACGATTCGTCGGGTTCTTCGAACTCGATTCTGGCGTGTGGGTTGACGACGGCGGTGTATTTGATGTAGTTGTGGAGCTGTTTTCGGGCCCGCATATTGCCCTCCATCTCCACCTCGATCCGGGTTCCGTGTGGGCGTTCCCAGGTCGTCTCCGAATCGACGTCGATCTCCGGTTCGTTCGTGTCCGTGTCGATCGTGAGTTCGAAGTACCGGGCTCGATCGTCGTTTTCGGTTTTCGACGTGATTTTGGCCGGCTTCCCGGACGTCAACTGTGCGTACAGTACAGCCGCCGAGATCCCGATCCCTTGCTGGCCACGTGACTGCGAGCGGCTGTGAAACCGCGACCCGTACAGCAGCTTTCCGAACACCTTCGGGATCTGTTCTTTCGTAATCCCGGGACCGTTGTCCTCGACGACGAGTCGGTAATAGCCGCCGGCCTCCTCGATTTCGACGTAGATGTCGGGCAAAATACCGGATTCCTCGGTCGCGTCTAACGCGTTATCGACGGCTTCCTTGACAGCAGTGACGAGCGCCTTCGCGTCGCTGTCGAAGCCGAGCATCTGTTTGTTCTTCTCGAAGAACTCGGCGATGGAGATGGAACGTTGGTTTTCGGCGAGTTCCTCGGCGACGGAACCACCGCCGTCTTCCCCGAGTTGCGACTGAAACGAAGTCATCTACCGGGAGTTAAACCCCCCTGAACGTAAAACCCCGTCGGGACCGGAGTGAAAGTGGTAGCTCGGACGCTCGTACTGACAAACGAAAGAATGTACACGCGACTCACCGAGACGGAGCCGTTCGGCGGATCGAGCGGCAGCGTACCGGTGTGTCAGTCTCATTCGGTCTCCTCGATCAGTATCACTCCTCGTTCTCGGTCGGTGCCTTTCCGAGAAGCATTTGCTTGAAAGCCGCCATCCCCTCGGCACGGGTCGCCCCCTTCGAGAGACGAACGCCGGAAAACGTCTCGATGTCCGCCTCCTCGCTCGGTGTTCCGAGGTGGTCCATGTGGTATGCGAGCCGAACGAGCCACGCCGTCGGAAGCGTGAACCCGACGAAGACGATCAACGTGAGGACCGTCGAAAGTCCGGCAGCGGCGACCGCAACACCGGCGATAACGTACGCGAACGAGACGACGACCAAAAGCACGGTGGCCGTGATGAGGATATCGTTTACCGCCGTTACCTGGGCGTTGTATTCGATCCAGCGGCCATAACTCCGGAGCAACCGCCTTTCGAACGCTTCGTCGGATTCGTGTTCGTGGTCGGCGACTGCTCGCTCGACGGCGTCGGTATCCAGTCCTCCTCGGAGGTTGGATGCGGTGTATGTCACGCCCGCGAGTGCGGTCGAAACGAAGAGCAAGAGTCCCCCTGTCGTGGTGAATGGGTTGAAAAAGGCCGCAGCTTCGAACTCCGTTTGGATCAGTATCGATCCCGCCGTGACGAGAATACCGATCAAAAGCAGGTTTGCCTTCAGTATCTCGACGGCCTTGCTGTCTATTTCCTGCAGCCGTTCGACCTGATACTGGAACGTCGTTCGCATCTCCTCGCGGGTCAAAGTGAGGGTGTCCGTCGCTTCGTTTACGGGGTGGGCCTCCTGATCGGGGACACCGCTGGTCATAGTCGATACACTGCGGCCGCTTACTTAAGTATCAGTTCGTATGGGTGCTGCAGTCCGTGTGGCGAGCCGACCGTTCGCCCGCGCGCGTGCGGGGCTTTTATCACTACCGGGCTGTAAGCCCAGATAGGTATCAGATGTCTCAGGATAACGAATACAGCGCCGGACAGATACAGGTGCTGGAAGGACTCGAGGCCGTCCAGAAGCGTCCGGCGATGTACATCGGATCGACGGACACACGCGGACTCCACCATCTCGTCTACGAGGTCGTCGATAACTCGATCGACGAAGCCCTTGCCGGGCACTGTGACACGATCGAAGTCGTCATCGAAGCGGATGGGGCCGTGGTCGTTCGGGACGACGGCCGCGGAATCCCCGTCGACACCCACGAGGAGTACGACCGTCCGGCCCTCGAAGTCATCATGACGGTGTTACACGCCGGCGGAAAGTTCGACAGCAAGTCGTATCAGGTCTCCGGTGGCCTCCACGGCGTCGGCGTCTCGGTCGTCAACGCGCTCTCGAAGTGGCTCGAGATCGAGATCAAACGCGACGGGGCCGTCTGGCGACACCGCTTCGATCACGGCGACCCCGACGGAGATATCGAGCGCGTCCGCGATATGGAACCAGACGAGGAAACCGGGACAGAGATCCGGTTTTGGCCCGACGACGTCATCTTCGAGACGACCGAGTTCGAGTACTCCACGCTTCAGTCCCGGCTCCGGGAGCTCGCGTTTCTCAATCCCGGCGTCGAAATCGCGATCCGGGACGAACGGACCGAAGACGGCGAGGAGGACGTCTTCGAGTACCAGGGCGGTATCAAGGAGTTCGTCGCCTATCTCAACGAGACGCGCGACGTGCTCCACGAGGACATCGTCTATTTCGAAGACGACGAGGACGACATTCACGTCGAGGTCGCCATGCAGGCGACGGCGGGCGTTCAGGGTTCGATTCACGCCTTCGCCAACAACATCAACACCCGGGAAGGCGGAACGCACCTGACCGGGTTCAAGACAGCCCTCACGCGAGTGATCAACGACTACGCGACCGGCAACGACATGCTGTCAGATCTCGACGGCAATCTGAAAGGCGAAGACATCCGAGAGGGCCTGACCGCGGTCATTTCGATAAAACACCCCGATCCGCAGTTCGAAGGACAGACCAAGACGAAACTCGGCAACGGCGAGGTCCGGGGCATCGTCGAAGGGGCGCTCCACGAGGAACTCGCGACGTATCTCGAGGAGAACCCCGACACGGCCGAGGCGATCATCTCGAAGGCCGTCGAAGCAGCGAAAGCCCGAAAGGCGGCAAAAAAGGCAGAGGAGCTGACACGCCGGAAGTCGGCGCTGGAGTCGACCTCGTTGCCCGGAAAACTCGCGGACTGTCAGAGCAGAGATCCGGCAAAGTCGGAGCTGTTCGTCGTGGAAGGCGACAGCGCGGGCGGGAGCGCAAAGCAGGGCCGGAACCCGGAGTTCCAGGCGATCTTACCGATTCGCGGAAAGATCCTCAACGTCGAAAAACACCGTCTCGATCGAATCCTCGAAAACGAGGAGATCAGAAACCTGATTACGGCGATCGGGACCGGTATCGGTCAGGAGTTCGAAATCGAGGACGCCCGATATCACAAGATCATTCTCTTCTGTGACGCCGACGTCGACGGTGCGCACATCCGGACGTTGCTTTTGACGTTCCTGTATCGACACATGACGCCGTTGATCGAGGCGGGATACGTGTACGCCGCCCAACCACCCCTGTATCGGATCCGGTACAACGGCGAGACGTACGACGCGATGACGGAAGCCGAACGCGAGCGGATCGTCGAGGAAGTCTGTGGCGGCAATCCGACACAGATACAACGCTTCAAAGGACTCGGCGAAATGAACCCGAAACAGCTCTGGGACGCGACGATGGACCCGGAAAACCGGATCCTCAAACAGATCACGATCGAGGACGCCGCGGCGGCCGATCGCATGTTCAGCGTGCTGATGGGTGACGCCGTCGGACCGAGAAAGCAGTTCATCAAAGAACACGCCGAGGAGGCGGAGTGGATCGACATATGAGCTCTGAATCGCCCGAGACGCCCGACGTACCGGCCGAGGAGGTAACGCCCGTCCGGATCGAGGACGAGATGGAGCAGTCCTACATCGATTACGCTATGAGCGTCATCGTCGGACGGGCGCTCCCAGACGCCCGCGATGGCCTCAAACCCGTCCAGCGCCGGATCCTCTATGCGATGCACGAGATGGGGATCACGGCCCGGGCCGGCCACCGGAAATCCTCTTCGATCATCGGCGAGACGATGGGTAACTATCACCCACACGGCGATTCGGCTATTTACGACGCCCTCGCCCGGATGGCACAGGACTTCTCGCTCCGATATCCGCTCGTCGACGGCCAGGGGAACTTCGGCTCCGTCGACGGCGATCCGCCGGCGGCGATGAGGTACACTGAGGCCCGGATGGCGCCGATCGCGGAGGAACTGCTCACGGATATCGACAAAGATACCGTCGACTTCGGGAGCAACTACGACGATCGGCTGACCGAACCCGAGGTGCTCCCGTCGAGAATCCCGAACCTGCTGGTCAACGGTGCCTCCGGGATCGCGGTCGGGATGTCGACGAACCTGCCGCCGCACAACCTCGGTGAAGTGATCGACGCCGCGATCCACCTCATCGATAACCCGGAGTGTGCTATCACCGATCTCATCGACACACCCGAAACGGACGGATACATCAAAGGACCGGACTTTCCGACCGGGGCGAACATCGTCAACCGGGAAGGCATCTGGGACGCCTACACGGAGGGGAGAGGGCGACTCCGCGTTCGGGCCGAAATCGAGACGGAGTACACCGATCGCGGCGGCGATCGGCTCATCGTCACGGAACTCCCGTATCAGGAGAACAAGGCTCGACGGATCGAGCGGATCGCGAACGACGTCCAACAGGGCAAAATCGAGGGCATCAGCGATATCAGGGACGAATCTGACCGGAACGGTATCAGAGTCGTCATCGAGTGTAAACGCGGTGCGAACGTCGACGTGATAAAAAACCAGTTGCTCGAACATCACCTCGAGAACACGTTCTCGGTCATCTCTCTGGCGTTGGTCGACGGACAACCCCGCGTGTTGAACCTGAAAGAACTCCTCGAAGAGTTCGTCGCGCACCGACGGGAAGTCGTCAGGCGACGATCCGCGTTCGAACTCGGCGAGGCCGAGGACCGGGCCCACATTCTGGAGGGTCGGCTCGTCGCGCTCGACAACGTCGACGACGTCGTCGAGATCGTCCGAGACAGCGAGGATCGAGACGGCGCGATGGCGGGACTCCGCGAGGAGTTCGACCTCTCCGAAGAGCAGACACAGCACATCGTCCGGATGCAGCTCGGGTCGCTCACGTCGATGGAGGCCGGCGAGATCGAATCGGAGTACGAGGACGTCCAGCGGGAGATCGATCGCCTCGAGACGATCCTCGGCGACGAGGACGAACTCCTCGGTGTGATCAAATCGGAACTCCGGGAGATACAGTCCGAATACGCCGACGACCGGCGGACGAGCGTCATTCAGGACGCCGGGTCGGTGACCCGAGAGGACCTCATCGCAGAGGAGACCGTCGTCGTCGCCGTTTCCGAGGCCGATTACGTCAAGCGGATGACGCTGTCGGAGTTCGACACCCAGCATCGAGGCGGTAAGGGGATTATCGGCTCCCGCCCGAAGGAGGGCGATCGGATCTCGACCGTGTTCACCGCCTCGACACACGATTATCTGCTCTGCTTTACGAACCAAGGGCAGGTCTACCGACTAAAGGTGTTCGAGCTCCCCGAGATGGGACGAACGGCGCGCGGCACCTCGGCGGTCAACATCATCGATCTCGACGACGGCGAAGAGATCACCGCCGTCGTCAACACCGACGATATCGACGAGGGATATCTCGCGATGGCGACGAGAGGCGGGTACGTCAAACGGACGGCCGTCTCCGAGTTCGAGAACGTCCATTCCGGCGGGATCCGAGCGCTCCGGCTCGAGGAAGACGATTCGCTCGTCGACGTCGAGGTCACACCGGGGGAGGGAGATCTCGTCCTCGGTACTCGACGGGGAATGACTATCCGGTTCGCCGAGACGGACGCCCGTCCGATGGGGCGTGGCGCCCGTGGCGTCAACGGGATCGATCTAGAGGGTAACGATCGAGTCGCCGGGCTCGTTGCGGCGGAGGCCGACGACGACCGTGATCTCCTCACAGTGACGAAGAACGGATACGGGAAACGAACTCCGCTTTCGGAGTACCGTCGACAGTCCCGCTACGGGAAGGGACTCATCGATATCAAGACTGACGAGCGGAACGGTCCCGTCTGTTCGATCAACGCCGTCTCCCCGAACGACGGACTCGTCATCATGAGCGAATCGGGTCAGATAATGCGAACACACGTCGAGGAGGTATCGACCGTCGGACGGAACACGAAAGGCGTTGTCGTCATGCGGTTAGACGAGCACGACCGCGTGGCCGGCGTCGATGTCGTAGAGGACATCGAAGAGAATATCGAAGAAGACGTCGAGTAGCCTCCTCGGTCCGGATAGTTCGAGGCACTCTTGTGTTACTGAGCGGGATCGGTGCTCTCGGGCGGTTCGACTCGTCAGGTCGTGGATCTACAGCGTTCGCTCGCCGAGCGCGCTCGATACCAGCCCGACTGCGAGTTCGGACGTTCTGTTATGTGCGTCCAAAATCGGATTGACTTCGACGACGTCCATGGAGACACAGGCCTCCGTTTCGGCGACGAGTTCCATCGTGGTGTGGGCCTCCCGGTAGCTCAAACCGCCGGGGATCGGCGTCCCGACTCCCGGTCCCTCGGTTGGGTCGAGCGCGTCCATATCGAGGCTGACGTGGAGGCCGTCGGTACCGTCCAGTGCGGTCTCGATCGCCTCTTCGATCACTGTAACGAGACCACGGGTATCGACGTCGCTCATCGTATAGGCGGCCACGTCGCTGTCGTTGATCGCGATGCGTTCTTCGGGATCGAGATCCCGAAGACCGACCATTGCGACGTTTTCGGCTTCGATATCCGCGACCGCCCACGGCATCTCGTCGAACGCTCCGTGCCCGAGCATGGCGGCGACCGACATGCCGTGAACGTTCCCGGTCGGCGTCGTGACCGGCGTATTGAAATCGCCGTGGGCGTCGATCCAGAGGACCCCGATATCCCGATCGCGGTTCGCACCGCTGACACTCCCGATGGAGATGGAGTGGTCCCCTCCCAATACGAGCGGAAATTTCCCGTCTCCGAGTGCTTCCGTAACCGATTTATTAATCTTCTGACATATTAAGCGGACTTCCCGCAGATACTTCGCCGAACCGGCCGGCGGCGCTTCCGCGCTCGGGTCGAGGCCCTCCGGACGAGGGACGGAGAGATCGCCGACGTCCTCGTAGTCGTATCCGAGCGAACGGACCGAATCCGGTAAGCCTGCGTATCGGATCGCCGAAGGTCCCATATCGACGCCCCGACGATCCGCACCGAGGTCCATCGGCACACCGATCGTTCGCAGGTGCATACCACAGGTTCCGATCGTACGTACAAAATACTCCCGACACTCACCGTCGCCTTTAAGTTTGAAAGTACCAAAGGTTAGTTTATGTCATCGATCGAACTTACACCCAGTCAAAAAACGATCCTCCAGGAACTTATCAATCTCTTCCGCGAATCCGAAAGCGCGGTCAAGGGCGAGGAGATCGCCCGAGAAGTCGACCGCAACCCCGGTACGATCCGCAACCAGATGCAGAGCCTCAAAGCGCTACAGCTCGTCGAGGGCGTTCCCGGACCCAAAGGCGGATACAAGCCGACGGCGACGGCGTACGACGCGTTGAAGATCCAGGAGATGGACCAGGCCGCCGACGTCCCCTTCCGGCACGAGGGCGAGCGCATTGAGGGCGCCAACGTTCAGGAGATCGATCTGACCAGCGTCCACCACCCGGAGCTCTGTCGAGCGGAGATCAAACTGCAGGGATCGATCACACAGTTCAAGGAAAGTGATAAGATAACCGTCGGACCGACGCCGCTCTCGAAGCTGCTCATCGAAGGTGAACTGGAGGGCAAAGACGACACGAACAACAGCCTCATTCTCACGATCGACGGGATGACCGCGCCAGCGGGCGACGAAGAACCCCTCCACTGATTCGGACGGGCATACTCCGATTCCAATAGGTTTGTATCCGAGGGGATACTTCGTGAGGATATGACGGACGATGTTGTCGTGCTCGGTTCGGGATACGCCGGCACCGGCGCGATAAAACGACTTGAATCGGAACTCGACCGTGAAGCGGACATTACTTGGATCTCCGACGTCGATCACCACCTCGTCTTACACGAGTCACACCGCTGTATCAGAAACCCGGATATCAAAGAGCGGATCACGTTCGACGTCTCAGAGATCAAATCTCCCTCGACCCGGTTCGTTCAGGGCCGCGTCGAGTCGGTCGATACGGACGGACGGGTGATCACGCTCGAGGACGACTCGACAGTCGAGTACGATTATTTGCTCGTCGGATTCGGCTCACGAACTGCCTTCTTCGGTATCGACGGTCTCGAAGAGCACTCGCTGACCCTGAAAACCCTCGAAGACGCCTTGGAAATCCACGACGCGGTCACGGAAGCGGCCCGGGAGGCCTCACGGAACGACCCCGCACAGGTCGTCGTCGGCGGGGCCGGACTCTCCGGCATCCAGTCGGCCGGTGAGATCGCCGAGTTCAGAGATAAACATCGCGCGCCGCTCGATATCCATCTGGTCGAGGGGCTCGAGAGCGTCTTTCCGAACAACGACCCGGTCGTTCAGGCGAAGCTCCGAAAACTGCTCGAAAGGAAGGACATCGAGGTCCACACGGGCGAGTTCATCGGTGAAGTCGACGAGGAGACGGTGTACGTCGGCGAAGAGAAGGAACTGGACTACGACGTCCTCTTGTGGACGGGGGGCATTACCGGACAGGACGCCGCCGAAACAGCCGACGTCGAGAAGGACGAACGAAGCAACCGGATCAACGCCGCGTCCGACTTCTTGACGTCCGACGAGCGTGTCTTCGCGATCGGTGATGCGGCCATCATCGACCAGCCTGGCCAGGACCAGCCCGCGCCGCCAACGGCGCAGGCCGCCTGGCAGGCCGCGGAGGTCGCCGGCGAAAACATCGCACGCAGCGTCCGGGGCCAGCCGCTGAAAGAGTGGGAGTACGACGACAAGGGGACGCTCATTTCCGTCGGTAGTAAAGCCGTTGCACACAACGTCAAGGGGCTTCCGATCGAGACGTTCGGCGGTCCGGCCGCCAAGGCATTAAAAAAGACGGTCGCCGCCCGGTGGATCAACAAGGTGACCGGCTTCGGGAACGCCGCGAAGGCGTTCCCCGATATGTGAGACGGATCGCTTCCCGGTCCGACTAGCGATCCGACAACGACAGGCCGGCGTGCCACCGATCGACGCCGCGTTCCGTTTTTATACGATCCATCCGTGTCAAAAGCGCCGACGCAAGTGAGGCGGTTTCGGCTGCCTTCTGTTCGCCCTCGGTCCGGAATTCGCCGGTGACCCGGTTGGCGTAGACCGTACAGACGGCCCCGGCACGAAGTCCATAGAGGCTCGCAAGCGTCAGAATCGCGCTCGCTTCCATCTCGAAGTTGATGACGCCGGCCGCACGCAACTCCTCGAGCCGCTCTTCGGCGTTCGGTGCTCGATAGCCGTCGAAGCCTGGTCGTGATTGGCCCGCGTAAAACGAATCCGTCGAACAGGTGACGCCGAGATGATACCGGTGCCCGAGTCGTTCGGCGGCGGTCACCAGCGCGGTGACGACCTCGTTGTGTGCCACCGCCGGATACTCCCCGCGGACGTACTCGTCGCTCGTTCCTTCCTGTCGGACCGCACCGGTCGTAATAACGAGATCACCGACGTCTACGTCCTCTTGGATGGCTCCACACGAGCCGACCCGAAGGAACGTCTCCGCCCCGACTCTCGCCAGTTCCTCGACCGCGATCGCGGCGGAGGGGGAGCCGATCCCGGTCGACGTGACGGCGATCGGCTCCCCGTCGTACTCGCCCGCGAGCGTTCGGTACTCCCGGTGGCTCGCGAGTTCTTCGGCGTGGTCCCATCGGTCCGCGATGACATCGATGCGTTCCGGATCGCCCGGAAGCAAGACGGGGCCGTCGATATCGCCGGCGCTCAGCTCGATGTGGTACTGTTCGTCGTCGCTTGGATCCTCGCTGTTTTTTGTCATTCCAGATGTTCACCCGTGATCGTGTTCGGAAGCAGTTCACCGAGGGTGTACACTTCCGTTCGGCCGCCACTGTCACAGATGATCCGGAGTTCGGCGTCGCAGAACTCCGACAGCGACTGCCGACACATCCCACAGGGGGTGACGCCGTCGCGGCGATCGGAGCTAACCGCGATCCGGTCGAAGGAGCGGTGTCCCGCCTCGACGGCTTTCGAGATCGCCAGTTCTTCGGCGTGGACGCTGTTCGAGTAGTTCGCGTTCTCGATGTTACAGCCCGTGTAAACCGTTTCGTCTGCCGTTTCGAGCGCCGCTCCGACGTAGTATTCCGAGTAGGGTGCATAGGACCGTTCGACTGCGTCGCGAGCGCGTTCGAGTAGTTCCTCGTCACTCATACCGGTATATCGGAACGGGTCGAAAAATAGCTGCCCCCGATATCGTCACGCCCCGTGGATGGCACGCTCGACCGATTCGATAGCTGAAGAGACCAACGCATCGACGTCGTCGCTTTCGGCGTAGATTCGGATATACGGCTCCGTTCCGCTGGGTCGAACGAGTATCCAGGAGCTGTCGGGAAACGACAACCGGACGCCGTATTCGGTCGATGTATCGGCATCGGAAAACGTTTCGGGAAGACTGCTTTCCAGACGTTTCATCGCCGCATCTTTCAGGTCGTCGGGGCACTCGACACTCACTTTCCGGTAGGGCCGCTCCGTGATCGGCTCCCGGAGGTCCGAAAGTCCGTGGGTCGCGACGAGCGCGGTTATCACGCCGGCGCTCACCGTCGCATCGATCCACGATCCGAACCCGGTATGGAGATGTTTCCACGGTTCCGCGGCGAAGGCGACCGATGTGCCGTCACCGTCTCGACCCTTCACGGCGGCGATCCCCTCGTGAAGCTCACCGAGGTGAGTCCGTTCGACCCGCCCGCCCGCAGCCTCGACCTGTTCGTCGATACGCCCCGAGGCGTTCGGTGTGGTTACGACGACCGGGTCGCCAACCGTGCTCGTTTCGGTGTAGTGTCCGGCGAGAATTGCCAGAACGGTGTCCTCGTGGACGATTCCCCCTTCGGCATCGGTCACGACGATCCGATCCCCGTCCCCGTCGTGGCCGATGCCGAGATCGAACGGGCCGTCGGCGACGAAAGAACGGAGGTCTTCGAGACTTTCGGGGGTCGGCTTCGACGCTCGGCCGGGAAAGTGTCCGTCGACGCTGGCGTTGAGCGTCGTGACGGATGCCCCGAGCGCTGTGAGCACTTGCGGCGTGACGAAACTCGATGTCCCGTTACCGCAATCGACCGCGACGGTAACACCCTCACCTCCCCCGGCCACTTCACTTACGTACGCTTCGACGGCGTTGCGGTACTCCTCGAGCACGTCGTAACGGCTCGAACGTCCCCATTCGTCCCACCGGACCGGACGACGTTCCGTCTCGATGCGTGATTCGATTCGACGTTCGGCCTCGTTTCCGTACTCGGATCCATCGACGAAGAATTTAACCCCGTTGTCCGACGGTGGGTTGTGGCTCGCCGTCACCATGACTCCTCTCCGTCCCTGACTGGCATACGCGAGGGCCGGTGTCGGAACCCGCCCCATGCGGATCACGTCCGCCCCGCCGCTTTGTAATCCTGCACTCAGGGCGGCGGCGAGTCCGTCGCCCGTTTCGCGCCCGTCACGCCCGAGGGCGAACTCTGAACCGTCTTCCGCGGCGGCACGCCCGAGCCTGACTGCGAGCGATGGCGTTACCTTCGACCGGACGGGTCCCCGAACACCGGCTGTTCCGAAAAGATCCATACGGTACACTCGGAAACGGGGTCTTTTAATTCTTTCAGACGCCGCCCCCGTTCCGGAACGACGACACAACGAGACAGATCGGGCTAAAGGGCTACGTTATATCGAACAGACAGCGCCACTCCCCGCCACGTTCGACAGCCCGTGCGCTGTACTCCCGCCCGGCGGGCTGTCGGTGATCTCCTATCTCACAGGCCGTCTGGTTCCGTGACCGCATATATACCTTCGGAGCCTCAGGCGATATCTCGGCTGGTGTCGATCTCGATCGACGCGGTGAGATCCAGCTTGACGACTTCCGAGAGGGCCTTGCCGCCGCGGAACTTGGGAACGGCGAGGCGGTTCTCGATCCGGTCGCCTTTAACAGTCGTCTCAAGTTCGAAGACGACGTCGGCCATATGCTCCGTGGTGTCACGGAGTCTCGGAACGTCCCTGCCGTCGAGACAGTGCAACACGGCGAGGCCGCCAGTGTTGTAGATGTGGTTCTGGAGCTCGTTGAGGAAGTTCCGGAACCGGGCGGGGTCGCGCCGTTCGAGGACGTCCATCGGGTCAACGATTAGGTTCGACGACTCCGGTAACGCGGCGACGAGTTTCGAGGCGTTATCGAGCGGCGCATCGCCGGTCACGTCCCGGACCGTCGGATCGCCCGTCCGCGTCGGTGCGTTCGAGATACTGTTTTGCACCGCGTCGCTGGTTCGGTCCAAAGAGAGATACAGCGTTCCGCGGGCCGCGGTTAACTCATAGAGGAACAGTTCGGCTTGGCTTGCCGGATCCGCCGTGAGCGCCACAATACTTCCCTCCGGAATACCGCCCTCGAGTTGTCTATCGAGGGCGGCGATCCCCGTGTTGAGGCGCTCGCTCATTGTTCGAGTGGTTTGACGCCGACCCGATTAAACCTTCTGGCGAGATTTTCGGGCGATTCCGCCACTCTGTCGTCCCGAACTTAGTCGTTTGACAACCTCTTTTAGGTAGTGGGAGCCGTGACCGAGACCGTCGGGATTCAAGGGAACTCGGTTCCGACTCCCGACAATGCGCCACGACCACTTGATCAGTGCGAAACAGCTCTCACGTGGCGACATCGAGGCCGTACTCGACCGGGCTGGCGAGTTCGACGCCGATCCGAGCGAGGGGGCCGGAGCACACGCCGACGTGCTTTTGGGATTGCTCTTTTTCGAGCCGAGCACCCGGACCAAGATGTCGTTCGACGCCGCGATGAAGCGACTCGGTGGGGGAACGATCGACATGGGGAGCGTCGATTCCTCGTCCGTCAAAAAGGGCGAGAGCCTCGCCGATACCGTGCGGGTGATCGAGGGATACGCCGACGCGCTCGTCCTCAGACACCCCTCGGAGGGGTCGGCCAAACTCGCCAGCGAGTTCGTCGACGTCCCCGTCGTCAACGCCGGCGACGGCGCCGGTCACCATCCGACACAGACGCTCCTCGATCTGTACACCATCAGAAAAAACGCCGGGCTCGAGGACCTCACGATCGGTCTCATGGGCGATTTGAAATACGGCCGGACGGTCCATTCGCTCGCCCACGCGCTAACGAACTTCGATGTCGAACAGCGTTTCATCAGTCCGGAAAGCCTCCGATTACCGCAGGGCGTCCGATACGATCTCCGTCAGACGGGTGCAGCCGTCCACGAACACACGGAACTCGGAGACGTCCTCGGTGAACTCGATGTGCTGTACGTAACCCGGATCCAGCGCGAGCGGTTCCCCGATGAGAACGAATACCGCAAGGTCGCGGGCGAGTACCGGATCGATGCGGCCACACTCGAGTCGGCGAAGCCGGAGCTATCGGTGATGCATCCGTTACCTCGCGTCGACGAGATCGCACCTGAGATCGACGGGACCGACCACGCGACGTACTTCGAACAGGCACACAGCGGCGTCCCGGTTCGGATGGCGATTTTGGATTACATGCTATGACTGACACAGAACTACGCGTTTCGAAGATAGAAAACGGAACCGTCATCGATCACATCACCGGCGGCCAGTCACTCAACGTGCTTTCCATCCTCGGGATCGACGGCAAATCAGACGAGGAGGTAAGCGTCGGGATGAACGTCCCATCGAACCGTCTCGGGAAGAAGGACATCGTGAAGATCGAAGACAGGGAGCTAAGCCAGAACGAAGTCGACGTGCTTTCGCTCATTGCACCCGAGGCGACAATAAACATCGTCAGGTCGTTCGAGGTCGTCGACAAGCGACAGGTAACGCGACCCGGGACAGTTCGCGGTGTCCTTTCGTGTCCGAACGCCGACTGCATCACCGCGGCGAACGAACCGGTCGAATCGACCTTCGAGGCACTCGAGGACGGCGTCCGCTGTACGTACTGTGGAACGATCGTCCGCGATTCCATCGCGTCGCATCTCGATTCGTCCTGAAACGAGAATTGACCCCGATGCGGGGGAAAAACTATGATGCCTGCGCACGTTTTCCGTACTGTATGTCAAAGAAAGCACTCGCAGTCGTCCTCGTCGCCGCAGTCGTCCTCCTGTACGTAAAGAAACGGTAACGAACAATAACTCGATTACTGTCCGAAGTGAGACTGACCGCGCACACGTTTCGCTCAGCGCGCGCGGCACCGATCGGCAGTTCTTCCGAACGACTTACCCACGCCGAGAACTCAATACCGGTATGTACGGCGTCGTTACGCGGAACGAGGAGGAAGCCGAATGGCCCGATTTCGATCGAAGTTTCTACGAGGTGAAAGACGTCTCGGGACGGTCCGCCGAACCGATCAGTTCGGCGGTGAGTATGGTCTCCTGTTTCGGCGACAACGCCGCGGCCGAAGAGAACCCGGATCTGGTCCCCGTTACGCCCGACGGCCAGCGTGCGACCCGTGAACGAACGTACTTCGATTGGGCGTACATCTGCCCGACACACGAGGGCTACCGCGACGGGTTGCTGGAAATAATCGAAGACTGTGTGGCTGTGAACCCCGACGTGAGACTCGACGATATCGGGTTTCCCCGTCCCGAGTACTGCTACTGTGACCGGTGCAACGAGCGGTTCGAATCGTGGGTGCGGACCCGCCACGAAAACGGAGACGGCCCGCCACCGGAGGAGACGACCGTCGAGGACAGATACGCTTGGCGGGCGGACGTCATCACCGACTTCGTCCGAGCAGCCGCCGAGCGGATCCCAGGGCGGACGTACATGACGCTGTATCCGGATCCCTACGACGGACATCTCTACGAGCGGTCGGGGATCGATATCGAGGCCGTCGAACCGTACATCGACGAGTTCGTGGTGCCGCTGTACGACACCCACTACGGGACGACGTACTGGCTGGAGACGATCGCGAAGGGGTTCGAAAGCAGACTCGAAACCCCCTTCAGCATCGAACTGTACGCGGTCGACGTCGATATCGAGAACCTGATCCACGCGATGGAGGTCGCCGAGGAGTACGGTGAATCGGTGTTTTTCGGATACGACGCGTCGAACGCTCGGGCGGCACTGCGGCGGATGGACGCCGACGCGCGCGACGGCGTCGAGTGGTGAACTACGCGACCGAGCGCGCGGCCCGGACGAGATCGTCCCGATCGCGAGTTTTTTCGGGAACGTTTTTCGGTGCGAACCACCGGGCGGTGCTTATTTCGCCGTCGGGATCGGAGACGGACGGTTCGGTCGTTTCCGCGGTCGCGTGGAAGATCGGGAGCAGCCCCCACGTATCACAGCCTCGGCAGCTGATCTCGACGCGGTTCAGCATCGCGAGCCCCCGGTAGTCCGCCTCGACACCGGCTTCCTCCCCGAGTTCGCGCTCCGCCGCTTCCCGGAACGATTCCGACCCGTCGACGCCACCGCCGGGGAGTACCCACAACCCGACGCCCTCGTGTTTGACCAACAGGAGCTCACCGTCGCTTCGGTGAACGAGCGTGTGTGCGCCGTACGGCGTCCCGTTCTCTTTGATGCGGTTGGCGAGCGTCCGAAACCGGTCTCTGGAAACGCGCTTCCGGTAGGTGTGTTGGATACAGTCGCCGTACGTTTCCGTGACCCGGTGGTAGGCCGCTTCGGCACGCCGTTCGGCCTCGTCGGCGAGATACCACAGCCCGTCGACGCCGGTCACGGGTAACACCCCCGAAAGCGAACCGGGCCGCGTCCTACCGACGACCGGAGGGCGTGAGTGGTGATCAGTGTCAGTGACATATATCGGTATAAGACCCTATATATCAAAAACCGTTCGAACGGGGCGAACCGGTCGGTTTCCGGCGGGAGCGCCGCCACGAAGCGACGGGCTTTTTCCGTACCGGCGAAAAGCGCGGGTATGGCATTCGAAAAAGGTGATCGTGTCGTGTTCCACGACAAACACAGCGACTACGACGGCGAGACGGGCGAAGTCACACAGGTCTCCGAGACGATGTTCGGCGACAACACCTACATCGTCGACTTCGAGGAAGGACAGGAGGCAGGGATCGCCGAGGAGTCACTCGAAGCCGCCGAGGACGACGCCTAACACGATGAGCGCCGTCCCGTTCCACTACGTCGACCTCCGGACGTTCTGTTATTCGACGGAGGACGAAAAGCGGGTCGAGGCGGCGCTGCGGACGTTTCTCCCCGAGGACATCGAGATCGAATGCGAGGTCACGGAAGGACATCACGGCGACCGAATATTGGTCCTCTCCGTGCGGCTCGAACGGGCCGACGAGGTCAGACACGTGCTCTCGAAGCTGACCGAACTCGACTCGTTCGATCGCCTGCTTTCGGAACTGGAAGACCGGATCGACGAAAACTGTGCGTTCTTCATTCAACTCGACAAACAGGAGGCCTACAGGAACCGCGTTGTACTCGGGGAGGGCCTCATGCTTCGCGGTAAGGTTGAGGCCTACCCGGCGAAAAGAGAGCGTGCGATCGAGACGGCGAAAGAGGCGCTCGAGGAACTCGAATCCGAATCGTAGCAGACGCTCGAGCGAACGCCGCTGTCCGACCTGTTCTCGCCCGGAAACCCCCGGTCATCCGCCTCGGCGAGTAGTATTATAAGCCTCTGCCGTCTGGGTGTGACCGTATGTCAGAAGAGACGATTCACGATGAGAAGCGAACTCGGACTCGACGGGGAATAGCGTCGTATCTGCGCCGACTTGCGAACGCACTCGGTCGCGGTGAGCCGGTCCCGGCAGACGAAGAACAGACGGTGACCGTCGACCCGCCGGCCGAATCGACACTCGAGATAGATATCGAACGTGGGGACGGCACGGTCAGCTTCGGCGTCGAGATGGAGTGGGACGAAGACGAGGGCGAGGTCGAGACCGGTGTCAACGCGAGCAAAGCGACTTTCCGACGCTACGCCGACAACGAGGGCAAGTGGCGCTGGCGGCTCGTCCACGACAACGGCAACATCATCGCCGACAGCAGCGAGGGATACGCCTCGAAACAGAAGGCGACACAGGGACTCGATAGCGTGAAAGAGAACGCGCCCGGCGCCGCCATCGTGGACCTCTCGAAAGACGAGTCGGCCGACGATGACGACGGGAGCCGTGGTACCTTCGAGCTCTACAAGGACAGCGGCGGCAAGTGGCGCTGGCGGCTCGTCCACGACAACGGTAACATCATCGCCGACAGCGGTCAGGGGTACGCCTCGAAACAGAAGGCAAAGCAGGGACTCAACAGCGTCAAGACGAACGTCCCGGGGGCCGCCGTGGAGGACGTAGACGAAGACGAGGAATAGCCGCGCACTCGCAGTGCGTTATCGACCGCGCAGTTCGTCCATGTGATCGATCCGCTTTCTTATCAACGCCGCCGTCCCGATGTCGTGTCTGACGCGTAGTCCGTCCGTTCCCGTCCGCTCGAAGGCGTTCTCGACGATCGCTTCCGCTTCGGCGATAGTGTCGGCAAGCCCGACGACGGCGAACGATCTCGACGTGGTCGTGTAGATCCCGTCATCGCGGGCGTCGACGCTCGCGTAAAACAGCTCGGCGTCACCGGCGCTTTCGGCATCGATCGTGACTTCGGCGCCGGCGACGGGGTCGGTCGGATACCCCCCGGGGACCGCGTATTTACACACGGTGGCGAGTTCCTCGAAGGACAGCTCCGGAAGCGGCCGACCGTCACGGGCGGCGACGAGGAACTCGACGAAATCCGTTTCGAGGACCGGAAGCGTGTTCATCGCCTCTGGGTCGCCGAACCGGGCGTTGAACTCGACGACTTTCGGTCCCTCGGCGGTCAACATGAACTGCCCGTAGAGGATCCCCTTGTACTCGGGCATCGCCTCGACGACGGCGTCGATTATTTCGACCGCCTCGTCGTACTCCTCGCCGGACATGAACGGCAACCCGAAGGTCGCGTCGCTGTAGGAACCCATCCCGCCGGTGTTCGGTCCTTCGTCGCCCTCGTAGGCGCGTTTGTGATCCTGGACTGCCGGCGACACGCGGTACTCGCCGTTGGCGACGAACGCCTGAACCGTGAACTCCTCGCCGACGAGCCGTTCCTCTAACACGAACGATTCGTAGTCGCTCTCGAGGACGTACTCGATCCCCTCGTCGGCGGTTATCTGATCGCCGATCACGCGGACGCCCTTCCCGCCGGTCAACCCCTGCGGTTTGATCGCGAGGTCGCCGTCGTACGTCCGGATGTACTCGGCGGCGGCCTTGCTGTCATCGAACGTCTCGAAGCCCGGACAGCCGGGTATCTCCTCTCGGGCCATGAACTCCCGCTGGAAGGCCTTGTCGGTCTCGATCCGGGCCTCGGCCTCCCGCGGTCCGAACGCGTAGACGCCGGCGTCGTCGAGTGCGTCCGCGACGCCCGCGTTCAGCGCAGACTCCGGGCCGATCGCCGCGAGCGTCGCGTCGACCGACTCGGCGTACGCGACGATCGCCTCGCCGTCCGTCTCGTCTATCTCCTCGTATCCTTCCGCCAGCGACGCGATACCGGGGTTTCGGTTCGAGGCACAGGCGTACAGTTCCCCTCGTTCGGCGTCGGCGACCGCGCGGGCGATCGCGTGTTCGCGCCCGCCGCCGCCGACGAGCAGGACGGTTTCGCTCATACCTCAGTTCGAGGCACTAAGACGCCTAAACGTTGCCCTTGACGGCGGAGTGTGTATGCACGAACGTGGGGTGGGCGATCAATCCTCCTCCCGAAGTGACTCTCTGCGTATCTTCCCCGAGGCCGTCTTGGGAAGGTCATCGACGAATTCGATCTCTCTGGGATACTCGTACTGTGCGAGCCGGTCGCGGACGTACTGTCTGAGATCGCTCCGGAGGTCGTCATCGCCCGTGTTCCTCTCGCTCAACACGACGAACGCTTTCGGCACTTCGCCCCGTTCGTCGTCGGGAACACCGATGACGGCGCTGTCGGCGACGACCTCGTGGCCGACGAGCGTCTCTTCGATCTCGGTCGGGCCGATCCGATAGCCCGCGCTGATGATGACGTCGTCCTTTCGGCTCTCGAAGGCGACGTAGCCGTCCTCGTCCATCCGCCCGAGATCCTCGGTGAGGAGCCAGCCGTTCCTGACCTTCTCTTCGGTTCGGTCCGGCTTCCCCCAGTACTCCTTGAAACAGACCGGATCGCCTTCGTACCTGACGGCGATTTCGCCCGTTTCACCCGTTTCGACGGTCGGTTCGGCGGTTTCGGGATCGACGATCGTGAGTTCGTGGCCGACCCCCGCCCGTCCCATCGTCCCCTCACGGAACGAGAAAAGCGCCGTACAGTCGCCGACGAGAAGGTTCGCTTCAGTCTGCCCGTACCCCTCGTGGACCGCAGCGCCGTCGAATGCCTTTTCGGCCCACTCGACCGTACTCTCGTCAAGCGATTCGCCGCCACTCGTGATACAGCGCATCGTCCCAACGTCGTAGGCGGAGGCGTCCGTGTCGATCATCATTCTGAGTCCCGTCGGCGGCGCGAAAAAGTTCGAGACGCCGTACCGTTCGATGATCTCGAAGGCCTCCTCGGGGTCGAACTTGCCGGCGTTGTGGGCGACGACGGGACGACCGTAATACAGCGAGGAGAAGACGACGTCGAAAAGCGCGGCCACCCACGCCCACTCGGCGGGCGTCCAGAAGACGTCGCCGTCCTCCATCGACATGTTACAGAAGGTCGTCACGAACAGCGGGAGATGGCCGAGAAGCATTCTGTGGGCGTGTCTGACCCCCTTCGGCTCCCCGGTCGTCCCGGAGGTGTAGATGATGATCGCGTCGTCCTCGGCGTCGGTCTCGACCACGTCGAACGTCCTCGGTTCCGATTCGATGGCCGACCAGAAGTTCGCCTCACCGGCTTCGGGTTCGACGTCGCCGACGACAAGCGTCGAATCCGCAGAGACCGTCTCGTCGCGGACCTCCCGGAAGTCCTCGACGTTCGATTCGTCGACGACGGCGGCCACCGCGTCGGCGTCCGAAAGCCGATAGGAGAGCGCCTCCGGACCGAAAAGCGTGCTGAGCGGGACCGAGACGGCGCCGAGTTTCCAGCAGGCGATGTGGGAAATCAGCGTCTCGACCCGCTGGGGTGCGTTGATTCCGACCCGGTCGCCGCGTTCGACCCCCTTCGATCGGAGATGGTTCGCCAGGCGGTTGGTCGCGTTGCGCAACTGCCAGAACGTGTAGGTGTCTTGATCGCCGTACTGCGATTCGAAGACGGCCACCCGGCCCTTGTCGTCGGCCCACCGGTCGCAGGTGTAATCGGCGATGTTGAACTGGTCGGGTATCTGCCACTCGAAATCAGATCTAAGGGCGTCGTAACTGTCCCAAGACTCCTCGTGAAAGTGATACGCGTCGAGACGCTCGCCGGTCATCGGTCGCGCTCCGTGATCGATCGGGCGTCCGTCGCTCCGTTGGCTCGAAGGGTGGCACTCTCTGTAGATAACCGTACGTCGTTCGGTATCGTGAACCGATCCATTGGGCGTCGGTTTGGGGCCGTAATAAATAAACCTCATCCAACGACGTTCCGAACAGGCGCCGGCCAAACGAGTTCGTTCGACGACGCTCGGCAACTGAGTTAAACCGTCTCTTCGTAGCTGTATCCCAGCGACGTGTCCCAAAAGAACCGATACGGTCCCGGACTTTCCGTCTCACAGACGCCGTTGACCGACTGGATCCCGTCGAACTCGCCGCCCCACTCGACGCGATAGGTCCCTGCCTCGCCGGTGACCCGGGTACTCCGGAGCGAGCCTCCCCGAAGCGGAAACGTCCCTGACGGCGGGGTACCGAGGTTCACCGAGGCCTCGTTTCCGGCGACGGCGGGGTCGGCCGCGTCGGTAAGGGCGCCCTCCCGAACCCTGACCCCGACCGAAAGATCGCTCACGTCGACGTCGCGGACGAGTCGGCCCTCGGTCGAGTCGGCAGCGCCCCACAGCCAGTATCGTCTTCGCCCCTCACCGAGATCGTAGATCGCGATGCAGGCGTTCGAGATCAAAATCGGGGCATCGGGGTCGATCTCTTCCGGATCGAGACTCGTTTCGGTCCCGCCCGGATCGCCGGGCGTATCGCGGGTGATCGCGAACCGCTGGACGTAGGCGGTCTCGAAATCGTCGACACGTTCTGCTTCCAGCCCCCAGACGCCGCTGTCGTCGTAGCGTGATTCCATCCGTTCGACGTAGTTCTCGAAGCCCACAAGATCGAGACTGGCGTCCGCCGCGTCGGGTGAGAGTGCCCACCTACCGCTCGATTCGACGATCGTCCGCTGGTTTGTCACCCGCTCTTCGACACAGCCGGCGAGACTCAGCCCCGCGAACAGTCCGCCGCCCGCACGGAGGGCGTCCCGACGAGAGAGCTTCATATCCGCTTCGAACAGCCGACGACTCAAATAAGGTGCTATCGACGTCGGCGCCGTCGCGAAGTCGGATCGGAACGTGGTCCCGCCGCGCTTACGATCCCCCGGCCCCAATCCGAGGTATGGAAAACCGCCTCGACGAGGCAGCCTCCCCGTATCTTCGCCAGCACGCCGAGAACCCGGTCGCATGGCAGCCGTGGGACGAGACCGCGAAGGAACTCGCCGTCGAGCGCGACGTGCCGATCTTCCTGTCGATCGGGTACGCCGCCTGCCATTGGTGTCACGTGATGGCCGACGAGAGCTTCGAAAACCCGGAGATCGCCGAAACGCTCAACGAGAACTTCGTGCCGATCAAAGTCGACCGGGAGGAACGCCCCGACGTCGACAACCTCTATATGAGCGTCTGTCAGATGGTCCGCGGCAGCGGCGGATGGCCGCTGTCGGTGTGGCTGACGCCGGAATGCAAACCGTTCCACGTCGGGACGTATTTCCCCCCGAAGCCGAAACGGAACATGCCCGGGTTCGGATCGGTTCTCGAGGACATCACAGAGCAGTGGAACGATCCCGACCGTCGAGAACAGCTCGAATCGCAGGCCGACCAGTGGACTACCGCGGTCCGCAACGAGATCGAACGGACGCCGGAACGGGCGGGAGACGCTCCCGACGACGCTTTTCTCGATTCGGCCGCGAACGCGGCAGTCCGGGGCGCGGACCGACAGCACGGCGGCTGGGGGCGAAACCAGAAGTTCCCTCACGCCGGGCGGGGACACATCCTGTTGCGTGCCCACGAGCGAACCGGACGCGACAGCTACCTCGACGTTGCGACCGAAACGCTTGACGCGATGGCCTCCGGCGGGCTCTACGATCACATCGGTGGCGGCTTCCATCGGTACTGTGTCGATCGCGAGTGGACGGTTCCGCACTTCGAGAAGATGCTCTACGACAACGCCGAGATATCGAGACTCCTTTTGGCCGGCTATCAGGTGACCGGAGCGGAACGGTACGCCTCGGTCGCCCGCGAGACCTTCGAGTTCGTCGAGCGCGAACTCACCCATCCCGAAGGCGGGTTCTACTCGACGCTCGATGCCCAAAGCGAAGACCGGACCGGTTCCCGGGAAGAAGGAGCATTCTACGTCTGGACGCCAGAGGCAGTTCACGACGCGATCGAGGACGACACGACCGCGGAGCTGTTCTGCAAACGATACGGCATCACCGAATCGGGGAACTTCGAGGGTAACACGACGGTCCTCACCGAGTCGACGCCGGTCGGCGAACTCGCGGCCGACACGATCTCGGACACCGAGTCAGTCGAAGAGCGGCTCGAAGACGCGCGAGAACAGCTCTTTGACGCCCGAAGCGAGCGGAGCCGTCCCCCCCGCGACGAGAAGGTTCTGGCCGGGTGGAACGGGCTGATGATCTCAGCGCTCGCGGAGGGGTCGATCGTGCTCGATTCGGTCTACGCCGACGCCGCCGAAGACGCGCTCGCCTTCTGTCGGGAACTGCTCTGGGACGCCGACGAACGGCGTCTCAACCGCCGCTTCGAGCGCGGGGACGTCGGTGTTCCGGGATATCTCGAGGATTACGCCTTCCTCGGTCGCGGCGCACTCGATACGTATCAGGCGACCGGCGACGTCAAGCACCTCGCCTTCGCGCTCGAACTCGGTCGCGTGATCCGGGACTCGTTCTACGACGACGACGAGGGGACGCTGTATTTCACGCCGGCCGACGGCGAGGCGCTGATCGCCCGGCCACAGCAGTTGACCGATAGTTCGACGCCTTCGAGCACCGGCGTCGCAGTGCAGTTGCTCTCGACGCTGTCACACGTCGCTCCGGAGGAGGGCTTCGAGACGATCGCGGAACGCGTTCTCGAAACCCACGCGTCGACGCTTGAATCCGAGCCGCTTTCGCGGTCGTCTTTGGTCCTCGCGGCCCACGAACGGGCCGTCGGTGCCGCCGAGTTGACCGTCGTCGCCGAAACTCTACCGGAAGCGTGGCGACGCGCGCTCGCCGAAACCTATCTCCCCTCCCGGTTTCTCACCGTCCGGCCGCCCACGGAGTCGGAACTCGGGGAGTGGGTCGAAACGCTCGGCGTGGACGAGACGCCGCCGATCTGGAAGGGCAGAGAGTCGGCTGACGGCGAACCGACCGTCTACGCCTGCCGCTCGTTCACCTGTTCGCCGCCGAAACACGACATGGAGGCGGCGCTCGAATGGTTGACAAACGACACATAGGATCCGAATGAACCCTACAACCGATCGTACGGTCCGAGATGGGTCCCATCGAGCAGGTACACCTCGCCGTCGGCGAGCCCCTCCGGAAGAAACGGCGACAGGAACCCGTCCCCCTCGTTGATCGCTGTCCCTCCCGAGAGGTCGTTGAAGGCGGGACAGACGAGGAGCCTCTCACCGAGGTCCGGATACCCCGGAAACCCGGCAGGGTCGATCCTGCCCCGAAGCCAGACGCGTTCGGTCCGTCGACCGCCGACGGTGTCGGAGAGCCGGACCAGGGGATGTTCGTGGGCCGTACAGAGTGTCGGCGCGGCTGCCACGGATTCGGCCGGCCACGTGTGGCCGTGACAGAACCCGACGTCACCGAGCCGGATCCCGTCGCCGCTCGTTATCTCGACGCCGTCGAACGATCCGACGACGGCCTCGATCCCGCCGTCGTGGTTTCCCTTCGTAATCGTCACCGGAACTCGATCGGTAACCGACTCGAGGAGTCCTCGGAGTTCGGTCCGCTCCTCGCGGGCCGGATTCCCGATGCTGTCGCCGAGATCGCCGAGGAATATCAGCCGGTCGACGCGGTGTTCGTTGAGCAGTCGATCGATCGATCCGCGTCGTTTCTCCGCGTGGCTGTCGATCTCGACGCCGTCTCGCCGCAGTCCGATCTCGAGACCGGCGTGGTAATCCGCGACGACGAGTGCGCGTTCGTCCCCGCACGTCGCGATCGCTGCCGGCTCGTCCGGAACCGGCTCGATCATCAGATCGATTTCAACGTGCCGTCCGAAGGCTCATAACACCGACCGCCCATCAGCGCCTCCTGGATCGCCTCCTCGACGTCGGCTTCGGTGGCGCCGCGTTCGTCTGTGATGGTCTCGACGAGGACACCCCGGTCGGCCCCCTCGCCGTCGTCGAGCCGCTCCATCGCCTCCATCACCGCGTCCGTCAGATCGACGTCTGCATCCTCTGTCGAATCTGGTTCTGGTTCTGGTTCTGGTTCTGGTTCTGGTTCTGGTTCTGGTTCTGGTTCTGGTTCTGGTTCTGGTTCTGGTTCTGGTTCTGGTTCTGGTTCTGG
>LKMJ01000010.1_pt1 | contig 107568 bp, 104 predicted proteins | sample 643391 | NCBI WGS metagenome assembly LKMJ01 (sample SAMN04112250, study PRJNA286221) | soda lake metagenome | biome: soda lake; feature: Kulunda Steppe; material: water; isolation source: sample PL-Br10 brine of Picturesque Lake | place: Russia: Kulunda steppe | collected 2010-07 | reverse complement strand
CGTTCCTTTCGTTTTTCGTCGGTGTCGGCTCGGCGATCTACCTCGAGGAGTACGCGCCGGACACGCGGATCACCCGGCTCATCGAAGCGAACCTGGCCAATCTCGCTGGCGTCCCCTCGATCGTTTATGGACTGCTAGCACTGGCCGCGCTGCGAAACGGGATCGGCCTCGGGCCGGTCGTGCTGGTCGGCGGGATCGCGCTGGCGCTCCTCGTGATGCCGATCATCATCGTCGCCTCACAGGAAGCGCTCCGGGCGGTTCCGGACGGCGTCCGGCGCGGTTCCTACGCGACGGGCGCGACCAAGTGGCAGACGATCCGCCGGGTCGTCCTTCCGGCGGCGCTGCCGGGAATCTTCACCGGGACGATCCTCGCGCTGGCCCGGGCGATCGGTGAAACCGCACCCCTACTGATGGTCGGTGCGCTGTTCGTCAACCGGATGCCGGACGGACCGATGAGCCGGTTCAGCGGGATGCCGACCCAGATTTACGGCTGGGCGGCGGAACCGAGCCAGCATTTCATTCACCTCGCCGCCACGGGTATTGTGGTCCTGTTGACGATCATGCTGTTCATGAACGGGATCGCGGTGTATCTGCGAAACAAATACGAGACGGAGGTCTAACCATGTCAACCCAGAAAAGCGACGACTCGCTGATCACGACTGACGTACAGCCGACCGAAAACGGCCGCGAAAGCCGACCCGACGAAACGATTGTCGAGACGCGGAACCTCGACGTCTACTACGGTGACGACCAGGCGCTTCGGGACGTCTCAATCGAACTCCCGGAGAACAAGGTGACCGCGCTTATTGGTCCCTCGGGGTGCGGGAAATCGACGTTCCTCCGGTGTATCAACCGGATGAACGACCAGATCGACGTCTGTCGGGTCGACGGCGAGGTCGTTTTTAAAGGAAAGAACGTCTACGACGACGACGTCGACCCCGTCGCGCTCCGCCGGAAGATCGGCCAGGTGTTTCAGAAGCCGAATCCCTTCCCGAAATCGATCCGTGACAACGTCACGTACGGACTGGAAGTTCAGGGTCAACCGGCCACCGACGAAGACGTCGAACGAGCCCTGAAAGGAGCGGCGCTTTGGGACGAGGTGAAGGACCAACTCGACTCTTCGGGGCTGGATCTCTCCGGCGGCCAACAACAGCGTCTCTGTATCGCCCGCGCCATCGCGCCCGACCCGGAAGTCATCCTCATGGACGAGCCGACGTCGGCGCTTGACCCCGTCGCCGCCTCGAAGATCGAGGACCTCATCGATGAACTGGTTGAGGACTACACCGTCGTCATCGTCACCCACAACATGCAGCAGGCCGCCCGGATCTCCGATAAGACCGCCGTCTTCCTCACCGGCGGCGAACTCGTCGAGTTCGACGACACGAAGGAGATATTCGAGAACCCCGAGGACAGCCGTGTCGAGGATTACATCACCGGAAAGTTCGGATAACCATGGCCCGAGTAGATTACCAAAAGCAACTCGAAACGCTCCGCTCGGACGTCGTCGCGATGAGCGATCTCGTCCTCGAACGGTACGACGACGCGTTGAGCGCACTGGAGGACAAAGACGAGGAACTGGCACGCGAGATCATCGAGGGCGACGAGGACATCAACGAGCTGTATCTCGCCCTCGAGGGCGACTGCATCGAGCTGTTCGCGCTTCAACAGCCCGTCGCCGGCGACCTCCGTTTCATCGCTTCCTCGTTCAAGATCATCACCGATCTCGAACGGATCGGCGACCTGGCGACCAATCTCGCGGAGTACGCGATCGCCGCCGAACAGGACCGATACCCCGAGGTCGACGTGATCTACATCGGCACCGAGGCGGGATTGATGGTCGCCGAAGCGATCGAGGCCTACAGGGACGACGACGCCGACAGCTCCCGTGAAATCGCGGGCCGCGACGATCGGATCGACCGGCTCTGTATGGAGTCCAGCGACGTCGTCGTCGAGGACCTGCTCCGAACGGAGTACGGCGACGAGGCCACGGACGTGATGGACGACGTCTCCCGGCTGCTGTTGACGATCCGAGACCTCGAACGGGTTGGCGATCACGCCGTCAACATCTGTGCTCGAACGGTGTATATGACCGACAACGACACGGAGCTGATCTACTGACGATGGTTCGGATGATCGGCGACGGGAGCGGTCCGATCGAGCGCAAGGTACAGGTTACGGGTGGGTCGACCTACACCGTTTCGATCCCGAAGGCGTGGGCGAGCGCACGCGGGATCGGTTCCGGGTCCCTCGTCCATCTGTACTCGTTCGCCGACCGGCTCGTCGTGGCTCAACCGAACGGGAACCGCCCGTCGCGCCGGGTGGTCGTCAACGTCGATACGGTCGGCGAATCGGGGCTCGCCGAACGAATCGAGGCGGCGTACGCGGCCGGTATCGACGAGATCGTCATTGAATCCGATACCGGATTCGACTCGGGGCGACGTCGGCTCGCGAACGACGCGGTCACGGGGCTCGTCGGTATGGAGATCGAGACGGAAACCGACCACGAGATCATCGCCAGAAGTCTGCTCGACCCGGCCGAGATCTCTCTGGGAGGCACGATCGACCAGCTCAGACAGATCTCGCTGTCGATGCACGAGAGCGCCGTCACAGCCGTGACCGACCCCGACGGCTTGGAGATGGCCGAACACGTCATCTCCCGGGACGACGACGTCGACCGATTGTTCGCGCTCGTCAGCCGGCAGTTCTACCGTGCGTTGACCGACGTCAGGCAGATCGATAAACTGCGGACGGATCGACGCGTCGCGTTCACCCAGTTCCGGACGGCCAGACAGCTCGAGCGAATCGCCGATCACGCCGAACGGATCGCGGAGATCTCCGTCCGACAGGTTGGTCCGCCGTCGGCCGAGATCGGAGAGTCCTTCGAGTCGGTCGCGGCCGACGCACGACGGGTTGTCCGGGCTGCACTGGACGGCAACACCGGTGAGGCGTTGCTCAGACGCGAGGATGTGCTCGAATCGCTCAACGAACTCGACCGTGAACTCTACGAGGACCCGGGTGACGACAGTTACCTCTACGGACGGGTCCTCGAGAGCGTGCGCCGGACGACGGAGTACGGCGGCAACGTCGCCGAAATAATTACGCTCGCCGACATCGCAGCTACAACAACTGATGACTGACACGACCACGCTCGGGTTCGTCTGTGTACAGAACGCCGGCCGAAGTCAGATGGCGACCGCCTTCGCCGAGGCCGAACGTGAAAAGAGAGGTCTCGAGGGAACCGTCGACATCGTCACCGGCGGAACTCGTCCGGCCGATTCGGTCCACGGGGTCGTCCTCGAGGTCATGGCGGAGTCCGGGCACGACCTGTCCGATCGGACGCCGCGGAGGATCCCCGAAGCGGAACTGGCCGACTGCGATATCGTCGCGACGATGGGCTGTTCGACGCTGGAGCTCGATACCGACACCGAACTTCGGGACTGGGCGCTCGAAGACCCGGACGGAGCCGATATCGACGAGGCGCGTCGGATCCGTGATACCGTCCGAGGGAACGTCGAAGCGCTTTTCGACGACGTCGAAGCGTCCCTCCAGTAGCGTCCGGTCCCGTCGACGGGCCGCGACGGTTTTAAATCGCCAACATCGCCCGGATCATATCCCGCGTCCCGGGACCGAGCCCGACGGCGAGGATGGCGATGAGAAGCAGGTACGCGTATCGCGGGCTCTCGTCGAAGATCTCGTCGTTGAAGATCCAGACCACGACGACCGCGGCGGCGACCTTGATAAAGAGGAACGGCCACGCCGTCCCGATGGCCTCCGAGAGCCACGCCGGCTGGACGCGTCCCGTGATCTGGACCGTCGCCTCGTTGACGACGTGTTTCGAGCTGTACTGGACGCCGATCCCGAGCGCGTCGGTCCAATCGAGACTCAACACGTTCGCGACGCCGTCGACCGTATGCCCCCATACGATGAGTGCGCCGACGGTGCCCGTTCCCTCGTTTATATACGGAGCGTATCGCTGGCTCGCCCACCAATAGATGGCCGTAATGAGCGTCGATCCGCCGAGGGTGATGATCGCGATGGCGGGGAAAAAGCCGACGATCTCACTCGTCATCGCGAGATAGAGCAACCAGCCGACTGTCCCAGTCAGCGCGAGCGCTCCGACGCCACCGACGAAGGACTCGTAGGAATCGATCGGTCCTCGGCGGGCGAGATAGACGCCGGCGACGAGGACGCCTAGCGTGAAGGCGAACATCACGAAGTAGATGAACGGGCTGATGATCAGCGCCACCGACGGATAGGAGATCAACATCCCGGCGTCGGCCCGAATGAACGCGACGTTGACGTCCTCGACGACTCGGAGCGATCCGCCGAGCAGCATGAAGGGAAACAGCGCGAAATAAAACCGGGGTGTCATCCGGACGTCGAGCCGGCGGAGCAAAAGCAAAACGCCGATGAGCATGAACACCAGTACGACGGCGTAGCTGAGCGTCGAAACCGCTGTGTAACCGGGCGTGACGACGATCCCTTCGGCACCCGCACAGGCCGATTGGCTGTAGAGCCGTTCGGTCGTGCCGCCGGACCGAACTGCGCAGCTCGCGCCGTGTGCGTCGGCGTCGACCGGGCCCCAGAAGTACCGCCACAGGAACCCGTCGTACACCTGACGCGGTAACGCGATCGCGGCTGCAACGAGCACGGCGAGTCCGCCGACGAACGCCGCGAGCCACGCCCGGACGGGATCGTCGATTCCGTCGGGAAGATCCATATCGAAAATCCCGACCCACGGCCGTTTCACCTTTCCGGTCTCCGGCGTGCCGCGGACACGACCGCCGAAAGCCGAGCGACGAGCGCTCCTCGGCGACCGGGGCCCCAAAGCGCCACCGACTTGTCACCCCACTACGTTTTTCCGCCCATGCACACGCTCGCAAAGCGGATCCACAATATCACGCCGAAGGACGTCCGGTTACGCTTCGAGGACGGTTCGACGGTCGTCCTCGAGATGCGGTCGGCGGAGTTCTTTCAGGAGGCGTTTCAGGCCGAAGGTATCGGCTCCGACGGAACGACGTATCGCCTCGTTACCGACGGCGAGGACGACCCCCTCGTCGCCGGCCGGGAGACCGGCGACGGCTGGGCGACTGCCGGAACGGTCGCCGATGTGGAGCCTGTCTAGCGGTTCCGATAGGGTTCTTTTGGCCGTGATTTATATACGACGAAGCGAGCAGTTCGCTCCGATGCGTCGGCTATCGGCTCGACCTCGAAAGGAAGTTGTTGCGAGGGAAGGCCGCTCCGAGAGCGGTCTTCCGCACCGCGGGGGTGGGCCCCGCCATGCGAGGGGAGGGATTTGAACCCACGGACCTCTACAGGAGCGGATCTTGAGTCCGCCGCCGTTTCCGGGCTTGGCTACCCTCGCACGCAACTGGTGGTAACAGGCTCATGGGATTTAAGCCACCGGTTTCGATCGCCGGCGAGCGGGGGAACAGCCCATACAAGTGGACGTGGGTCGAAGCGTCAGTATGACCGATCACCCACGGCTCGCGTACACCGAATCCGGCAAAGCGGCGATCGCCGCGACGCTCGAATCGACGGTCGAGCACAACTTCGCGACGTCCTCACGAGAGACGCTCACGCTGTCGACGAGGGCGGCCGGGCTGATCGTCGACGAGTTGGCCTACGGCGAGCGCGAGGAGATCGCATCCGAGACGGTCAAGACAGTCTTTCTCACCGGCGGTGCGTCCGGCGACGCCTACAACGATCCGATCGACCTCGTCCGGCGACTCCGCTCCCCGACGGGCGGGAAACATCCGACCGAGGGGGAGATCGATCGCGTCGCGGAATACTTAAAAAACGCCGAGATCGAGGAACGGTGCCGGTGGCTTGCCGTCGAACTCGTCGAGGAAAGCCGCCTCTCCGAGGCGATGGAACCCGACGAGATCACGACACAGCGAGCGCGGATGAACGACCTCCGTGGGATCGCGAAGGACCTCTGAGCCGGCGGAAATCGACCGGTTATTCGAGACGATCGGCGTATTCGTAATCTTCCGGTCTCGCTTCCGGGCGCTTTCCGTCCAGTTCGATTCGCCATCCGTCCAGTACGGTTGGATCCTCGAGCGCGTTTGTAAGCGTCGTTCTCACGTCGAGTACGTCGACACCGTAGTAGTCGTTCGGGGCGCCGTGAAGATACTGTAACGCCGTCCCGAAGAGACTACACATCCCGTCGTCGTCCTCGAAGTCGTAGTGCTTGTACGCGCCGGCCGCGACCTGTACCATCCCGTGAAGAAAGGCGCTCTCGGTGGTTCCCCGCCCGTAGTTGTACCATTCGTCCTCGAAACAGTCGTGGGATTCGTGGAACGCGCCGGCGTTGTACAGCCGCACGCCGTGAACGACCGCGCGCCGGAGGGTCCCGTGTTCCCACCCGTTCGATACGCCCCGCTCTCGCCGCCATCCGGTCGGGTCGCCGGAACTCGGCGGGGCTACGTGAGTGTCCCGTGTATGGTCGTTCATAGACTGGTTGCCAGCTGCTCGAATCGGCTTCCCTGACAATACGCGATGTCGATACTTAAACGAACGTTCTCGAAGGGAGCGACAGCCCGGTCGGAAGCGTAGGCCTCCACCGATCCATCCGGAAGCACGCCGACCCGACGCATCGTCGGAGCGCTCGTTCCGTCAGAACGGAACACATCGGCGAGAGTGGGCGGTCGTGACCGGGCACGCGACAGGCCTTTTAAATGGAGGGGAAAACAGTGGTATGCGCGACCTCGACGGGACCGACCGGGAACTCCTTCGGCTGTTGCTCGTGGACGGACGGGCCTCTTATAAAGAGCTGGCGGACGAGGTCGGCCTATCCCCACCCGCAGTAAGCGATCGGATCGACAGACTCCGCGAGTTGGGGGTGATAGAGCGCTTCACGGTGGATATCGATCGGTCGACGATCCGCGGCGGTTCGCGAGTCGCGGTAACGCTCGACGTGGAACCCGGATCGGCCTCCGGGGTCCGGTCGTCGCTGGACGGTATGGACGGCGTCGAACACGTCTTTGTGACCGCCGACAGCCGGCTGTTCGTCGTCGCGACCGTGGCCGATCCCGCGGCGATCGACTCGGCGCTGTCGCCGGCGTTCGACACCGGGGCCGTCGAATCGGTAGACGTCGCGCCGCTCGTGGCGAGCGAGTGGTTTCCCGCGATCGGTGAGGCGACGCTGGGACTGGAGTGTGTCGAGTGTGGTAACAGCGTTACTGCCGAGGGGGTGAGCGAGACTATCGACGGCGACCGATACGAGTTCTGCTGTCGATCTTGTCTGTCCCGATTCGAGGATCGATACGAAGAGTTGCGGGACGGGATCTGATACCGACTGGGAAATCAACTGAAACCGACCCACGCCGCCGTACGGTCCGTCGAAAGCCGCTAACCGGGTGTTGTCGGCCACCGTACGAATCTGCCACTGTTCTCATCCAGCGAGCGAATCTCGCCGTCGCCGGGCAGTTGACCGGAACTCTGTTCTCTCTCCGTCCACGGGCAGTAAACTTGTATTCGCGTGACTCCTGATTCTACACGATGAACCGAACCAAGGAACGTGGCGGGACGACGTCGGATATTGTACTGTACGGCGGGAAAGGGGGCGTCGGAAAAACCACCTGTGCGGCGGCGCACGCGCTCGCGCATTCCAAAGAGAACCCGACTGCCGAGACGCTCGTCGTCTCGACGGATCCGGCCCACTCGCTCGGTGACGTCTTCGAGCAGACACTCGACGATGAACCGACGCCCGTAACCGACTCGCTCTTCGCGGTCGAAGTGGGTGCCGAACGGGGACAGGAGGCCTACCGGCTCGTCGTCGAGACGCTCGCCGGGGAGTTCAGGGCCGCCGGGTTACGGATCGACGAGAGCGATCTCGAACGGCTCTTCGAGGCGGGCCTGATCCCCGGCGGGGACGAAGTCGCTGCCCTCGAGTATATCGCCCGCTACACGGGGGGCGAATACGACACGGTCATCTTCGACACCGCTCCGACGGGCCATACGCTCCGCTTGCTCGATCTCCCCGAAGTGCTCGGTGAAACGTTCGCCGTCGCCAGCGAAGTACAGCGACGCGTCAGACGGGCGGCGAAAACGGCCCGGAGCATGGTTATCGGGCCTGCAGCGTACTGGGGATCCGACGACGAGCCCGACGAGATGGCGTCGCTCCGCGAACGGATCACCGTCGTCGACAAGCTGCTGCACGATCCGACAAGCACCCGTTTCCGGATCGTACTCACGCCCGAGCGGATGGCGATCGCCGAAACTGAACGTCTCGTCTCCCGACTTGAGGACGCGTCCGTCCCGCTCGATTCCCTCGTGGTGAACCGGTGCTTCGAGAACGAACGGGGCTGTGCGTGTGAGCGGTGTCGCGGCGACGCCGAACGCCACGCCGGGCGATTACAGGAAATAGACGACACGTTCGAGCTCCCGACCAGAGTGATACCGGAACTCGGGACCGAGGCTCACGGTCTCGATGCGCTCTCGAAAGTCGGTCCTGTACTGTCGTCCAAGGCCGGTTCCCGATAGGGCTACCGAACGCCGCGACCGCGAACAGCACCCGAAGGACAGACATCACTGCTGGAGGATCATCGAGAGCGTTGCAACGACGACAACAGCGATCAGATGGCCGAACAACACGACGATCAAAACCGGATGGGAGACGACGAACGGAAACAGGAGTAACTGAACGCCGGCGAAGACGACGTTCAGCGAGTCTAGCCGCCGTAACTGTGCTGCGGTCTCCGGACCGAAATCGTATTTCAGCGCCCGCCAGAGGCCGACGACGGTCGCCCACCAACAGGTCCCGATCCGATAGACGACGTCCCAACAGATGAGAAGCAGGAGGGCGACGGCGGGTGCGGGTGGATCGGGGCCGAGAAGCGCCGTGAGAAGACCCGGCTCTCCGTTCCCCGGGTCGATTATGAAGAGATACGTCACGAACAACACGAACGAGATCACGCCCAGTGCGACCTCGATACTGGAACCGAAAAGCAGTCGTCTGTACGGTTTCGGCGTGTCTATCGCTCGGACCTTCCGACTGAACGCGAGCATCAGCCAACTGCCGATGCCGGCGACGACGACCGCCGCCGTCGCCGCCGGCACAGCGCCCCAGAGATCGAACCATGCGGCGACACCGAGTACCGCTGTCTCGAACGCGCCTATCTGGATAGCGATCGCCTGACCGGGTGAAAGTCGGTGCCCCGGAACCGCTCCGACGAGACTCTCGTACACCCACGTTTCACCGTACTTCGGTTGCATTACCGCTTTACCTCTTCGTCTAACACTCGCCTGACCGCTGTTTCGAACGGCGTGAGCTCGATGGGGACGACATCACGGATGCGATCGTCCGTCACGACGACGTCCGTCGTCATACCGTGGATCAGCGGGTACGCGACGCTGGTCGGAACGTCGGTCACCAGTGCGACCCAATACGCCGACAACCGGGGGGTGAGAAGTGGAACTGGAACGATGATCGGCTTTCGTCCCGTCATCAGCCGTCCCGTCTCGACGAGCATCTCCCTGTAGGTGAGTACCTCCGGCCCGCCGATCTCGTAGGTTTCTCCGGCCGTTTCGGGAACCTCCAGAACCCTCACGAGGTACTCGATGACGTCCACAACGGCGATCGGCTGGACGCGCGTCGAAACCCACCGTGGCGTCACCATCACGGGCAGCCGGCTCGAGAGCTGACGGACCAACCGAAAGCTGGCGCTCCCCTCACCGACGATGATCGCGGCTCTGAGTACGGTTAGTTCGAACTCGCCCCGCGACAGCACGCGTTCGACCTCGTGGCGCGAACGGAGGTGAGGCGAGAGGGCGTCCGAATCGATACCCAGCCCGCTCAGATAGACGACGCGTCGGACCCCCACAGCGCTCGCGGCTTCCGAGAGGTTTCTCGCAGCGTTTCTATCGCGCGAAGCGAACCCCGAACCCGCACCCATCGAGTGAATCAGATAATACACCACGTCGACGTCGGCTAGCGCCTCGTCGAGCGTTCCTCCCTCCAGTACGTCCCCTTCGAACACCGACACGCCGTCCGGCGGTTCGTAGCGATCCGCGTCCCGAACGAGAACACGCACCCGATGACCCGACGAGAGGAGCGAGGGAACGAGCCGTTTTCCGATGAACCCGCTCGCTCCGGTGACCAGCACGTTCATACACGTCCATTGTCCCGGAAGGGCTTATAAGCGGAGAATCGGTCGTGTCCCGGTTTGGGCGTCCATCGGGTTGGTCGTTCGGCAAGTTGACATATCCGTGTCCGCTCGCTCAACGATGGCCTATCTCTCAGTAGGTTCTCCGTGTCGAACCAGCACGCACTCCTCGAGTCGGTCCAACACCGGGGGAGTCGAACTTCTGTCGGCACTGACTATTTAGTTATAGTCAAATTATCATAGTTGTAGATCGGTCAAAAATGACCTGATTTGTGTCTCTCAAACCCTCTCTGCTTACTGACAAAACTCCATCTACTGATGTTTATAAAGGCACACTTAGACTTGTTCGATACTGTCTAACAAAATAGATTGAATGGTGTAGTCACCCCATGGAGACTGGGAACGCCGATTCTGTCGGCAGTAGCGAACGAACACCGACGCGGTGTAGTCACCCCATGGAGACTGGGAACGCCGGGGGAGCTATCATACCGGCTATCAACACGGCAAGTAGCACCGCAGCTATACGCTCCCTGGGGAAACGAGGCGTCAAGACGATCGCAGTCTCGGAACACGAGTCTCCACCTGGCTTTCGTTCCAGGTACTGTGACGAGCGGATCTCAGTTCCGGATCCGGCAACCGACCTCAAAGCGTACGAGAACGCGTTGCTTAGACTTGCTCGTCGTGAGGACGTCCGAGCGATCCTGCCGTTTCGGGAGCCCGATATCTACGTGTTGGCCCGGAACAGGGAAACGCTCGAAGAGCACGTGGGTACACCGTGGCCATCGCTGGAGACGCTACGACAGGTTCAGGATCGCGTCGAACTGTTCGAGGCTGCAAGAGCCGTCGACGTTCCGGTACCGCGGACGGAACTGTTCGATAGCTGTGACGACTGGGATCGTAATCTCATCGTAAAACCACGGTACACGGTTCACGCACCGGAATACGCCGATCTGTTCGCCGACAGTGAGACACAACACGAATCGACCAGATATATCGCTCCCGGCAGCGAACCGGACCGCGACAAACTGCTCGCCGAGATCGGGCACGTCCCCGTTGTCCAGGAGTACGTCCCCACGACCGACGAATACGGGTTTTTTGCACAGTATGAGAACGGCACGCCAGTTGCGACGTTCCAGCACCGACAGATACGTGGACGAAAGTACGACGGTGGATACAGCGTCTATCGCGAATCGGTGGACATTCCGGAACTCGAGAAGGCAGGACTTCGATTGCTCGATGAACTCGACTGGCACGGCGTTGCGATGGTCGAGTTCTTGCGGGATCCGCGAACTGGCGAGTTCAAACTGATGGAAATCAACCCACGGTTCTGGTCGTCGCTTCCGTTTACAGTACAGGCTGGCGTCGATTTCCCCCGCCTGTACTGGAGGCAAGCGACCGATCGACCGATCGACACGGATCCGACCTATCAGGTGGGGGCAGCGAGCCATCTATTGCGGGGCGAACTACTCCACCTCTACAGCGTCGCCTTCGAAGACTACCCGCTCGTCGAACGCCCGTCATTTCTACGGACAGCTCGCGATATCGGGGTGTCTCTCGTTCACCATCCCTGGTTCGATTACTTCAACGGGGATGACCCGAAGCCGTTCCTGCAGGATATCGTGAACTCGGGAAAGCAGGTTTCCAGGAAACTAATAAAGGAACACTCTTCGGATTCAGCTTACGAGATGCTACCGTCAAAAGAAACTTCGCGAAAGGAAGACAAAGGGGCACTCGCCGATCGGTAGTGGTTACTGGGACTCTTCACCGCCGAGCGGTTCCGACTCTCCCGTATCGGAACCCGTCACCGTCGATTTTCCGGGGTAGCTAAGGATAATCCGAACACAACAAGTGCGCATCGACGATGACCTCACCGATCGAATAATGTATTATCGGTACGGTAAGTCGGTGGCCTCGGCACTCATAGGGCTCGTCACAGCCGGCTGCCTACACCGGCTCGGTCCGAGCGCTCGTCATCGGCCGAATGGAGTCCGACGCTCGAATCTGGATCCGGGATACTATTAAATACCACGACGAGAGACATACGATCATGTCCCTCGAGACCATGACCCAGTGTATGGCGTGTGGTTTCAGAGCACCCTCCGGCGCGGACGCCTGGAGTTCGGTCCAGCATCCACCGCTCGGGAAGATGACCCAGTGTCCCGAGTGTGGAAGCACCGACACGCGACAGCTGTGATAGCGGGAGCGACTTTTGTATCTCGCCCCCGTTCCTGAGGTATGGGTACAGATATCGACGGAGCGGCTGAAAAGCTGCTCCGTAGCGAACCGCTGGCGGCGTTTCTGGCGACCGCACACGACGATCGCCCGCACGTCGCGCCGGTGTGGTACCGCTACGAGTCGGGAACGATCGAGGTCGCGACGACCGGGCGGAAACTCGAGAACATACGGACGAACCGGCACGTGGCCCTCTCAGTTCAAAAAGACACCGGTGGTATCCCCGAGTGGACCGTCACGGCGCTCGGGACCGCGACGGTCGTCGAGGATCCGGGCGCAACCGAAGCGGCGATCGAGGCCATCAACCGTCGATACGGTGTCGAGGACGACGCGTGGGAGGACAACACGCTCGTTCGGATCGAGGTCGGAAGCACCACTCACCGGACCTACTGAATCGCTGTCGGCCGACCGAAGTGACGGCCGCTACGTGTCGGCTCGATCCAGCGCGCCGGCGACGACGAGCGGCAGCGTGATGGTCGCGTCGGCGTACACCGAGACGTTCCTCGCGTCGCGCTCGAGTTTCCCCCACGAGCGGGCCTCGTCGAGCGTCGCCCCCGAGAGCCCGCCCGTCTGTGGCGGGTCCATCGTCAACTGGACGGCGTAATCGTAGGCGCCCGGCGTGACGAGCATCGTCTGGAGGACGTAGTTCTTCGGGACGCCGCCGCCGACGACGATCGCCGCGGTCGAGTCGGCGTCGTAGGCGAGATCGTTCAGCGGCGACATATCCGACAGCGCGTCCAGCGAGAAGCCCGAGACCTGCGAGCGGAGCCACGCTTGGAGTCCGAGTACCGAATCCTGGATCGCGGGGGCGTAGATCGGTATGTCGCACTCGTAGGCTGCCGCGGCGATCCCCGGATCTTCGGGCACGTCCTCTCGGTCGTTCACCTCGGCGTTGGCCCGACCGAGTTCCCGTGTGAACTCGGCGATCGAGACGATCTCCTCGCCGACGGCGTCGAACACCTCCTCGCGGAGGTGATTTTCGAACAGCGTGAAATGTTCCTGTGGGAGATAGACGTTGTAGATCCGGTCGACCTCCTCCTCGCGGAGCCGTTCGTCGAACTCTCGGCCCTCGAAGTCGGCGTGTTCGTCGGTGCCGTGGTGGTGCTTGCCGCCGATCGCCTCGATGGCGTCGTGGGTCAGGTTCGCCCCCGTCGTCACGAGCGCGTCGATGTGACCCTCGCGGATGAGGTCGGTGACGATCGCCCGCATGCCGGCGGGGACCATCGCGCCCGCGAGGCCAAAAAAGACTGTCGTCTCCTCGCTGTCGAAGATCTCGCCGGTGATCTCGATCGCCTTCGAGAGGTTCGCCGCACCGATCCCCGCGTTGCCGTACTCGCGTGTGAGTTCCGCGACCGACATCCCCGCCGAGACGCGCGCATGCGAAACTGGATCGTGATCGAAGGCTTCCCGTTCGGGGGGTTCGTGCGCTTCTGGTTCGTCTTCGCTCATGCTCGTGCGGTCGGGCGGCGGCGGTTTAACCGCGCGGATCCGAACGCACCCTCGAAGTATTGTTACCCGGGGACCAACCGGGACTATGACCATCGAGACAGTTGTCCGGGGCGGGTCGGTTGTCACTCCACAACGGGTCCGGGAGGCAGATATCGGGATCGAAAACGGGCGGATCGTCGCTGTCGGCGATCCGGGTTCGCTGCCGGGGGCGGACCGCACCATCGACGCCGACGGTCGGACCGTCATGCCGGGCGTCGTCGATCCGCACGTACACGTCGACGACGCGTTCTCCGGCGATACGTACGAGACGGCGTCCGCGGCCGCCGCGCTCGGGGGTGTCACGACGTTCCTCGATTTCGGCTGGCAGGCGTGGACGGGCGAATCGAGTCCATATGCGACCGAATCAACCCTCGTCGAGGGAATCGAGCGAAAACAGAATAGCGCGGGCGATTCGATCGTCGACTACGGCCTGCACGGTGGTATCACTCGCGAGGATCCGGCGGTTCTGGACGAGATCGAGGCGGCCGTCGAGGCGGGTGTCACTTCGTTCAAAATGTACACCGCCTACGACGTCGGCGTCTCGTATGGGTTCATCGACCGGGTGTTCGAGCGACTGGCACCGATCGGCGCCGTCGCGGTCGTTCATACCGAGGACCCGACCATCTGTGACACGCGAACGGCGATGCTGCGCGAGCAGGGGCGCGGGGATCCGGTCGATTATCCGGCCTCGCGACCGGACTACGCGGAGGCGGTCTCGGCGGGCACTGTCGCCAGACTCGCGGCCGAACACGGGACGAAGTTCTACGACTTTCACGTCTCCAGCCGAAAGGCGCTCAGAGAGCTGACACAGGTCCGAAACGAGGCCGGCCCCGAACACGTCCGTGCCGAAACCTGTACGCATTATCTGGCACTGACCGACGACGTGTACGCTGAACTGGGTGACTTGGCGATGATCGCACCGCCGATCCGGAGGGCGGCTGATCAGGAGGCGCTCTTCGAAGACCTCCGTTCCGGTACCGGTGTCCTGGACGTCGTCTCCTCGGACCACTGTGGGTTCACACGCGAACAGAAGCGAACGGAAAACTGGTGGGACGGTGCGTTCGGTGCGAACGGGCTCCAGACTGAACTTTCAGTGCTCTACGACGAGGCGATCAACGAACGGGGACTCTCGTTGCCGTGGCTCGCCCGCGTCAAGTCGGCGCTGCCCGCGAAACTGTTCGGGCTGTCGAACAAGGGGACGATCGCGCCCGGGTTCGACGCCGATCTCGTCATCTACGATCCGGAACGGACACACGAGATCAGTGCCGATGACAACGCCTCGGTAGCCGATTTCAGTCTGTTCGACGGGAGAGAGGTGAAGGGTGCGGTGGAGAAGACGTTGGTTCGCGGGCAGATCGTCGCAAAAGACGGGTCGATCGTGGCTCCGTCCGGCCACGGCCAGTTCGTCGAACGGGACCTCCCTGACTGGCGCGCCGACGGATAGTTACCCGTCTTCCTCTCCGGTTTATTCCGCGATCCGTATCTCCACGTCCCGCCCGCCGTCCTCCAGCGTCGAGACTTCGAGTTCACGGAGCATCTCCGGGGCGGCGTCGACGGTCGCGACGTGGTTTCCGGCGAGTTCCCCCGCGGGACTTTTGAAACACGTCGGCCCGCAGGCGAGAAGCAGTTCGGGTTCGTTCTCGAAGCCGGGATACAACAGCACGTCCCCTCGAGAGGGATAGACCGTGTGATTCTCACGTGGGACGTCCGGCAGTCCCTTCCCCTCCAAGTTGACCCACGTCGCGTACCCGCTCCAGCGGACGTGCAGAAGCGTCGTCCGTAACGGTAACAGTTCCCGAAGCGCCTCGACGCTCTCCGGTGTTTCCGCGTCGTGCAAGTCGCCGCTCAATCGCGTTCCCTCGGTCTCGAGTATCAGCTTCGGCATGTTCTATACTGCTCTACGCACGCGGGTTTAATTCCACTTTTTGCTTTGTCTCCCGTCTCGAATACTGCCAGAGCGGATCGAAAGACACCCACTATATTTTCTAGCGTGGCAATATAAGCGTGCCGAACTCCCGCAAACCGGCCGAGTGAGGGCGTGCCGTAGCTGATAAACCCACTTGAATGGGCAGTATTTAATACCGTTGAGTCAAAGACCCACGATGATGGCAGTGTCCGGTGCCGACTGGCGAAATCCCGCCGACGCATACCGGACGGACGGGCTCTACGGCGCTCGTACCGTCCGTCCAGCGATCGGTTGGGAACCCGCGGCATCAGCCCACGGGGGAGTAAACACCGCGCGGACACTCGCCGACAACACGGACAGCGATGGATGCCTTGCGGTACGGAACACGGTTACGACGGACGATCGTCCGAATCCCGCGTCCCTAGCCATCGAGAACGCAACGGGAACGCCGATCGTTACCGGGTGGCCTGATAACGGAGCCGGAATCTTTCTGCGACATCTTCCTCCCCGTCCGAGGACACGGCGTCGTGCGGTGATCGTGAAATGATCCGCGACGGCGACGGACGGATCGATAGCCGTGGGTCGTCCACGGAACAAACGGTGATAATCAAATGAGTAGAGACGACTCTTCCTGTGGCCGCGACAGTTGTGGCTGCAGGGACAACGACGAACCAGCGGACGAATCGTTCCACCCGATGGGTGAGGATCACGAATCCGAGATGCGGGAGATGCTCGACGATACCGAGTACGACACGGAACTTGGGATGCAGATGGCCGAGGACTCCATGCGGCTCATCCAGGGTGAAATCTCGGAGGCGGAGTTCCACGAAAAGTACAACGAGGCCGTCGTCGAGGAGTTCGACGTCGACGACCGTCCGACTGTCGAGGCCTACGAGGCCCAGCAAGCCGAGGCGGAAGAACACGACAGTATATTCAAGAAACTCACCGGCGACGAGGGGATCGTCGAACAGCTCTCGAACGTCGACGCCGATATGAACCAGAGTCGCCGGGACACGATGAAGAAGATGGGCGCCGGCGCGGCGGCGCTCGGTCTCGGCGGCGTCGCCTCGGCCAGTTCCGGCGATCCGAAAGACGACGAGTACGGCGCCGAACCGGTCAGCGACACCTCCAGAAGCGGCGTCCAGATGGGGATGGTCATCGACCTCGAGCGCTGTGACGGCTGTCTCGAGTGTGTCACGGGCTGTATCGAGGAAAACCAGACCTCCTCGGGTGCCAACTGGATGTACGTCCTCACCTACGAGGACGAGAACACCGAACAGGAGAACTTCCTCGTCCGGCCGTGTCAGCACTGTACGAACGCGCCGTGTGAGAAAGTCTGTCCGGTTCGGGCCCGACACACCCGCGAAAAGGACGGACTCGTGCTCACGAACTACGAGATCTGTATCGGTTGTCGGTACTGTCAGGTCGCCTGTCCCTACGGTGTCAACTACTTCCAGTGGGGCGAACCGGACGTTCCCTACGAGGATCTCCCCGGTTCGGAGAACGACCACGACGACCTCAAGGAGATGTCCTTCGAGGAACGACAACAGGTGCTCACCGACAGCAACGACCACATCCACGACGAGCGCGGCCAGTGGAACGACATGCGCCCAGCACAGGGAACGATGGGCAAGTGTACGTACTGTCCCTCCCGCCAGGACGGCCACCAGGGCGACGATATGGTCGGAACGGTCGCCTGCATGGAAGCGTGCGATGCGGCGGGCATGAGCGCGATCCACTTCGGCGACATGAACGATCCCGACAGCCGGCCCCAGCAGTACCTCCAACAGCGCGCCGAGGAGTCCCTCGAGAGCGAGGACGGCGAGGCGAACAACGTCGACATCGACGAAGACTGGGCGACGTCGAACACGCCGTGGGGCGGCAAGCTCTCGGCGTTCAAACTGCTCGAAGATCTGGGCACCGACCCGAACGTCGTCTATCTGGGCAACGAGCCCGGACCGGAAGCCGAGCAGATCGATGGGCCGGTCACGTACGACCAGATCGGCGTCGAGGACAACCGGAAGAACGAGCTCGACCGGTTCACGTTCGGGGTAGGTGACGACTGATGAGCTCGAAAACACCGACGCGCGATGACATCCTTCGCCCGATGCAGAGCACGTCGAAAGCGTACCTCGCCGTCTTTGCGGTCGCTTCGGTCATCGCTGGGATCTGGATGGTACTGTGGCTGATCCAGGTCGACCGCGGCCTCGCCGTCACGAACCTCTCCGATTGGGGTTCGGGCGGCGGCGTCACCTGGGGGCTGTACATCGGCGCGTTCATCTGGTGGGTCGGGATCGCCCACGGCGGGATCATCCTCTCGGCCGCAGTTCGGCTGTTCGGGATGAAAAAGTACCTACCGGTGGCCAGGCTGGCCGAACTGCTCACGATCGGCGCGCTGAGCATGGCCGGTTTCTACATCATGATCCACCTGGGCCGTCCCGACCGGATGGCCTGGAGTGTCATTCAGTCCTACCCGGTGACGGTTCACCAATCTCCGCTGGTGTGGGACGTGACTGTCATCACCCTGTATATGGTGATGACGCTGACGTATCTTGGACTCACGCTCCGGTACGACATCACCCGGCTCCGGAGTGACCTCCCGGACATCCTCGAGCCGTTCTACAAGATCGCGACGCTGGGCTACACCGAGGCGGAAGACGAGGTCGTCGAGCGGATGGTCTGGTGGCTCGCCCTCGGGATCATCGTCATGGCGCCGCTGCTTTTGCACGGCGGTGTCATTCCGTGGCTCTTCGCGCTGCTGCCGTCGATGCCCGGCTGGCAGGGCGCCATTCAGGGGCCGCAGTTCCTCACGATCGCGCTGACGTCCGCACTCGGCGGCGTCATTATCCTCGCGTTGCTCACCCGACGCGCCTACGACTGGTATCACATCCTCACGGACACCGTCATCCGTGGGCTGACGCTCTGGCTCGGGCTGTTCAGCCTGCTCTTCATCTGGCTGCAGCTCCAGCAGGTTATCACCGGCGTTTACGCTCCCGCGATCGACTCGGGGGCGGTCACGAGCGCGAAGATCTCCTCACCCGTCTATCAGTTCGCGATCGGGCTGGTGATCCTCGCGCTGGCCTACATCTTCGCACAGGCGGTCAAGCCGGAGATATTCAGCGTTCGACGCTCGCTCATCGCCTCGGTGATGGTGTTGACCGGGACGCTCACGGAGAAGGTCTTCTTCGTCGTCGAGGGGCTACAGTACCCCACGTTCAATATGTACTACGCCACCCCTGGCGCGTACTTCCCGAGCCCGATCGAACTCTTCTCGGTGGCGGGAACGATCGCGCTCTGTACGCTGTTCTTCCTCGTCATCCTGAAGATGTTCCCGGTGATCGAGTTACACGCCATCGAGGAGCTCCGTGGCGAGGGCCACAGCGCACCGGAGGGTGATGACTGATGACGTGGGAAGTCGTCTACCCCGGTACGTGGGTCATCTTCGTCGTCATCGGTATCCCGGTTTACTCGACGGTGCTCGCGTGGTTCCTCGGAAAACCGCGTGATCTCGGCAACGCGCTGATGGCGCTGACGTATCTCGTGGGATTCATCGTCTCGATGTGGGTCGGCGTCTACATCCTGACGGTGATGCTCGGCATCGTCTTACCGCCCGCGATGTAGAATACGGCGGAGCACTCGTCGTCCGTTCTCATTTTTTCGATCGATTGTCACCGTTCTCGAGTCGAGATTTTTCACCTGGTTCGACGGCCGCAGGCGCCGCGTCCGTGAAAAATAAAGCCTCATACGTTCCCGCGTCCTAAGATGGCCATCAGATGACCGAACTCGAAGACGAACTCGAAGCGCGGCTCAGAGAGATCGAGGACCCGCTGGTCGGTGCGGACATCGTCACGATGGGACTCGTCAACGACGTGAAAATCGAAGACGGGACCGCCTCGATATCGCTGGCGTTCAACACGCCCTTTGCCCCCTCCGAGCTCGAGCTTGGCGATGCGATCAGACAAGCGGTCAAAGACGTCGGACTCCAGCCGGATCTCTACGCCCAGGCCGGCGAGGAACACGGTTTCGACGAGGAGGTCATGCCGAACGTCCGCAACGTCGTCGCCGTCGCCTCCGGAAAGGGCGGCGTCGGAAAAACCACCGTTGCGGCGAACCTCGCCGCCGGGCTAGAGCAGATGGGGGCCCGCGTCGGTCTGCTCGATGCGGACATCCACGGCCCGAACGCGCCCCGAGTTCTCCCTGTCGAGGAAGAGCCCGGTGTGACGCCCCAAGAGAAGATCGTTCCCCCCACCGCCGACGGCGTGAAAGTCATGAGTATGGGATTTCTCATCGGCGAGAAGGACGACCCGGCAATCCTCCGGGGCCCGATGGTCAACAACGTCATGACGCATTTCTTCGAGAACGTCGAATGGGGATCCCTCGATTACCTTGTCGTCGATCTGCCGCCGGGGACCGGCGACGCCTCCCTAGATCTCGTTCAGACGCTCCCCGTCGCCGGCGTCGTCATCGTCACCACGCCCCAGCAGATGGCCGTCGACGACGCCCGGAAGGGTCTGCGGCTCTTCGAGAAACACAAGACACCTGTTTTGGGCATCGTCGAGAACATGAGCCTCTATCACTGTCCCAACTGTGACGACGTCCACGATCCGTTCGGCCGCGGCGGCGCCGAGGAGATCGCCGACTCCTACGGCGTCGATCTCCTCGGTCAGATTCCGATCCACGAGGACTTCGGCGCCGACGGCACTGCCGATCCCGCGGTCAAACTCGAGGGAAGCCCCGTCAGGGAGACCATGCGCGATCTCGTCGACGAGATCGCCGACCAAGTCAGCGAGGTCAACCGTCGGAAGGTCGCCGACATGCTCGATCTCGGCGGCCGCGAGGAGGACGAAAGCCCGGTCGAGGGCGAACCGAAAGGTGGGGCCGGGCCGAAACTGTAACTACCGGTCGATCGCTTCGAGAAGCGCTTCCGCGGTCTTTTCGGGAACCGAAAGGAACGGCGAGTGGCTGGCCTCGAGCAGCAGTTCCACGTCACAGCCTCGCTGCTCGATCATCCCCCGTTGCTGTTCGTCCGTGATCGCTCTGTCCTCCGTACAGCGAACGAAAACACGACGGACGGAGCCGAACCGTCCGCCGGTGATATCGACGGCAGTCGAAAGCGGTTCGATGGGTTCGGGTCGAACTAAGCTGTGGGCAAGCGCGAGATCGGCGGCCGAACAGTCCGCATAGAACACCTCTTCGAGGCGGTCTTCGTCGACGATCCCTACGCCTCGCTCTTTGTCGACGGTGAAGCTTTGGGAGATCAACGACCCCTCGACGCGCTGATCGAGCATCGACTCGCCGTCCGCGGGCAGGTACGCCGTCAAATAGACGAGTGTGTCGATCTCGTCGGGACACCGCTCGGCGGCCGCCGTGACGATCATGCCGGACATGCTGTGGCCGACGAGCGTGACGGGGCCCGCGGACGCACGGACGGCCTTACAGACCCGATCGACGTACTTCTCGAAGGTCACGTCCTCGACGGGCGTTCTGTCGATACCGTGGGCCGGGAGATCGAACGTAACGACATCGTGACCGCGCGCTTCCAGTTCGGGCCGAACCTTGTGCCAACACCACGCTCCGTGGTAAGCGCCGTGGATCAAGACGAACGTACTCACCGACAGCTCCCTCCGCTTCGTCGGACCATGGTCGACGCCGACGGCTCGCCGTTTAATGAACGTTTGGGGCGACCGTCGGAACTACCGAGCGTCGCTTCTGTTGTCGGCGAGGTTACTTCGTCGCCGAGACGACTGTTGCCGTGTGAGTGAGACGGGTCCGCTCGTGAACATACTCGAACAGACGTCGGCCGCACGGCCTACACCGCTTCTCGAACACGGCAGCGACGCCCTCGGGATCCGAGGTTCGTTCCCCTAACTGTACTCACGCCATCGATAGCCGCACTCTTTACACTTGAAAAACCGTGTCGGCGGTTCGTCGGCGGAGGCCGTCTGTTTGATCGTGTACCATGCGATACCATGTCCACAGTCGTCGCAAGTGACGTCCTCGGCGGTCGGTTTGCCTTCGAAGTCAGCGTCGGCCGAGGACTCGATGACGTCGTCGTCGCTTTGTGCCTCCGTGCTAACGAAGGATTCGGCCAGCGACTGGTCCTTTCGTTGGGTCGCTCCACAGGACGAACAGACCATCTCCTCGCCGTCGCCGTGCATCATCGATCCGCACTCGTCGCAGAACTGCATGCGTACTCGTTGGCTTCGAAACGCAAAAGCGCACGGGCTCGTGCTCAGTCGTCTTCGGGGAAGACGGACCCGGCTCGCCCGCGCTGCTCGACGACAGGACAGTTCGTGACCTGGAACCGATCGGCCCCGACGAGTTCGACGATCTCCGTCCCGGGGTTCCGGCAGACGACGTCGGGCGGTTCGGAAAAGAACTCACACCGTTTGCAGTACTGGCTTTTCGGGACGACCGCCTCGCCTCCGGTCAGATCGTTTCCGGCCGGTTCGTCGCCGTCCTCCGAGAAGACAGCGTCCCAGACGGCTTCACTGTCGAGATCAGCCGTCTCGACGGGCTCGAAGAGGTCTTCGAGCTCTTCGGGGGACGGTTCGGGCCCATCGAGCGAACCCATCTCGACGAAGGGATCGTCAGCGGTGTCGAACTCATCAGGTGGGTCCCGTTCGGTATCCGGCATCTCTACGTCCGTTTCCGGGCTCCCGACCTCCTCGTCGGGACCGTCACTCATGTTCGTCCTCTATGAGACCGTCGTCCGTTTCCGACCCGGATAGATCCATCTCCGTGAGCACGGGTGTTTTAAATCGTCGCAGGAGCGACGACGGATACTCGATGTCCCGAAAGTCGTGTCCACAGTGTGGACAGGCGGCCTCACTCAGGAGACTGATTCGAAGCCGCTTGCCACATCCCTGACAGTCGGCAGCGGTCGTTTCGTTCCTGTTTGCGGCTTCCTGAAGACGTTCGAGCGCTTCCCCCGACGCAGTCACTGTATCGATCCCTCGCTTCAGCTCGAGGACGACACGCGCGAGCCGGTCGAGTTTCGTTTCGACCGTTTCGAGACGCTCGCCGGTCGTTTCGAGTTCCGATCTGAGATCGGTCGCGTCGGTTTCGAACGCTTCGAGATCGGCCGAGAGATCCCCGACCTGCTCGGCGAGCGCTTCGATCTCGGCGTGATCGTGGTCGGCCGACGCGCTCGATTCGACTGCGTCCTTGAGTTGGAGGATCCGGCTCCGTAGATCCTCCACGTGTTCGGAGAGTGCCGTGTCCACCCCCTCGATACGCTCGTCGAGCTCGTCGAGGGCATCGGGATCGATCTGTGGACCTGGCGTCTCCGGATCCTCGACCCCTTCCGACAGTAGCTCGGTGAAGTCGTCCGGATCGACTTCGGCTGTCACCCGGTACGCGCCGACTAACTGGAGAAGTAGCTCCTCGCGATCGACACCGAGCGTCGCGGCTCGTTCCTCGAGCCATTCGGAAAGGGCTGGCGAAAGCGTCACCGACAGCTTGGTGTCTGGGGCCGGCTCGGTAGCCATCACATACGCTTAAGAGCCGACCTGACCTTAATTGTTCGCCCGATTCAGCGGCCGAAGCTCACGTCATCTGATCTTCCGGACGTCACTGATATCGAACCCGGAATCGCCGATCTCCGTCTCGAACTGGACGATGTCTTCGGCTTCGATCCGCGAGAGAACACCGCCGAACTGTTTTACGATCATCGTCCGATCGCGCGTCGAACCGCCGCTTTCCCAGCCGAAAACGAGCGTCCCGTCGACAGACTCGACGAGTTGACCGTGGCGTTTGGCGTCGAGCGCCTCCCGGTTTACGTGGACGAGGACGAGACCGCCCCACTCCGAAGCTGCTCGGGTGATCCCTTTCAGGAGGACGGGGATATCTTCCCACGAGAGATCGTCCATCGGCGCGTCGATCAGATCGGTGATCGAATCGATAACCACGACGGTGTTCGAGGCGTGTGCAGTCAACAGATCGCCGAGAGCCCGTGGGAGGCTTTCGTGATCGGTTGTTTTGCCGAGATCCGATATCGAGTCGACACGCTCGGTGTACCACTCGCGGGGGACCGGGCTGAGATGGAAGTATTCCGGAGAGAGGTCGTGAAACTCGACGCTGTCGACGGCCGCGTCGACGATCTCCTCGTCCATCGTGAGCGTCATTTCGTCGTAGAGTTGCTCCCGTCGTGCGGTAAAGGAGACGTAATGTACCGACTCCGGCGGCGTTACGTGTTCGTCGAGTTCACCGTAGTAGAGATCGAAACGCTCCGGATCGGCTTCCTTGAGCCCGTTCATCAACGCGGTACTGTACATGAACTCCCGAGCCCCCGCGCCGGCTTCCCCGGAGAGCAAGACGACGCTTCCCGGCGGTGCGCCGCCGCCGATAATCGTGTCCAACCGGCGGATCCCGAAGGGAATACGATTCATACCGACCTGTTACTCTCGGGGTAATTAAAGGGTTGCTCGGTGGAGCCGCTACCCGATCGGTGTGACTTCGACGCCTCGATTTCGGGGGGCCACGAGACGGACGTCCCCCTCGAGACCCAGATTCGAAAGCGCACGACTGGCGGTAGAGACGGCTTCCTCGGCCATCGAAACGTCCGTGATACCGTACACCGCCGGCCCCCACGAGGACTGCCCGACACCCCGGACCGCGGGCGCGTCCGAAAGGGCGTCGATGATCCGGCCCGCCGGCGGCCGATAGACCCCGCCCTGTTCGTCGGCGTACCACGCGCCGTTGAGTCGGCCGAGTTCGCCGACTGCCTCGCCGAACGCCTCCAGTCGGCCCTCGGCGATTGCGGGCAACAGCCGACGAACGAGCACCGCCGAGATCGAATCGGCGACCGACGGATCGGCGTTCTCGACGACGGACCGCATGCTCTCGTTTTCGCCCTCGCCACTGCGACCGGCGTCGGCGTCGGGTAACACGACGAGGAAACGCCAGGACGGGGGGACGTCGTGGCGGGCGGTGACGGTCGGGACCGTCCACTCCCCGGCTTTCGGCGGCGCCGTCGTGAACCGTTCGGTTGGGTGTCCGGCGTCGACGACGAACCCGCCGGCCTCGAACGTTGCGACCCCGATCCCACTGCGGCCGCCCCGGTTCAGCTCCGGGGCGAGATCACGAACCGAGCGATCCAGGCCGTGGGCCTCCGCGACGGCGACGAGCGTCGCGAGGGCCGTCTGTGTTCCGCTCCCGAGGCCGACATGTCGGGGGAGCGTCTCGATGACGTCGATTTCGACGCCGTCGACGCCCAAAACGGCACAGCTTTCGGCGGCGTAGTTGCCAAAAGGGCCCCGTTCGCAGACGATCTCCCCGTTCGGTTCGGCCTCCAGAACGACGCCCGGCGATTCGATAGCGACGCCGACGCCGCCGTAGAGGCGTTCGTGCGCCAAAGACAGGTTCTGAAAACCGAAATGGAGGCGAGAGCCGATTTCGACGCGGACACGCATTGGCTCCGATAGGGCACCCGGCGTGTTGTCGGTTTCGACAGGGCGTTCCGATCCGATCGAGACGACCGATCACAGATCCCGCGAGCGTCCCAGGTGCAGCAGTTCCCCACCGCATTCGGGGCACGTTCCGACTTCGGAAATCTCGGTTCGGGATCCACAATCGAAACATTCGTACACGCTTTCCCCTGACTGTACGTTGTTCGGTCTCATATCTCACTGAATGGTTCACGGTGTATTAACTGAGTCCCTAATATGCCTAATAATATACAAACGTGACCCGAACGCCGCTGGACGAACGGTCGAAAACGCCCCTTGCAGAACTGGGCCCGGCAGATGATGTCGGATCAGGCCGGACCGGATCTGACCCGGTCGACTCGGGGCGGAGATGCGGACGATTAAGTCGGTCGACGGCAATGTTTCGGTATGAGCCAGCAGACACCACCGGAAACGGGGACGGAACCGGGCGATTACGACAAGGACGAACGGCTCCGGAGCCGGGACGTCACGCAGGGGCCGGATCGAGCCCCGCACCGATCGATGTTCCGGGCGATGGGGTTCGACGACGAGGACTTCGCCTCGCCGCTTATCGGCGTGCCGAACCCGGCCGCCGACATCACACCCTGTAACGTCCACCTCGACGACGTCGCCGAGTCGGCGCTCGAAGGGATCGACGAGGCCGGCGGGATGCCGATCGAGTTCGGGACGGTGACGATCTCCGACGCGATCTCGATGGGTACCGAGGGGATGAAGGCCTCGCTCATCAGCCGCGAACTCATCGCCGACTCCGTCGAGTTGGTCTCCTTCGGCGAACGGATGGACGCGCTCGTCACGGTCGCCGGCTGTGACAAGAACCTCCCCGGAATGATGATGGCCGCGATCCGCACCGACCTGCCGAGCGTCTTCCTCTACGGCGGTTCGATCATGCCCGGTCAACACGACGGCCGGGACGTGACGATCGTCCAGGTCTACGAGGGCGTCGGCGCCTACGCCAAAGGCGAGATGAGCGGCGAAGAGCTCGACGAACTCGAACGCCAGGCCTGCCCGGGGGCGGGATCCTGCGGCGGGATGTTCACCGCGAACACGATGGCTTCGATCTCCGAGGCGCTCGGCCTCGCGCCGCTGGGGAGCGCCTCCGCGCCCGCAGAGGACCCGGAACGCTACGCGATCGCCCGACGGGCCGGAGAACTCGCCGTCGACGTCGTCGAAGCCGACAGACGGCCCTCCGATATCATCTCGAAGAAGTCCTTCGAGAACGCGATCGCGCTCCAGACCGCGATCGGCGGCTCGACGAACGGCGTTCTCCACCTGCTGGCGCTCGCCGCCGAGGCCGGCGTCGATCTCTCGATCGAGGAGTTCGACGAGATCTCCCGACGGACACCGAAGATCGCCGACCTCCAGCCCGGCGGTTCCCGCGTGATGAACGATCTCCACGAGATCGGTGGCGTTCCGATCGTTATCCGTCGGCTGCTCGAGGCGGACCTCTTCCACGGCGACGCGATGACCGTCACCGGCCGCACGATCGAGGAGGAGCTCGAGTTCCTCGAGCGCGAACACGGGCTCCCGGACGACGACGGGATCGAGGCGGACTTCCTCTATACGGTCGACGACCCGAAAGAAGCGGAGGGTGCGATCAAGATTCTCAAGGGGAACCTCGCCCCCGACGGCGCGGTCCTGAAGGTGACCGGCGACGACGACTTCTATCACGAGGGGCCGGCCCGAATTTTCGAAAACGAGGAGGACGCGATGGCCTACGTCCAGCAGGGTCACATCGAGTCCGGCGACGTCATCGTCATCCGCAACGAGGGGCCAAAGGGCGGTCCCGGCATGCGCGAAATGCTCGGCGTCACCGCCGCCGTCGTCGGTGCGGGCCACGAGGACGATGTGGCGCTGCTCACCGACGGCCGCTTTTCGGGCGCGACGCGGGGTCCGATGATCGGCCACGTCGCCCCCGAGGCGTTCGTCGGCGGACCGATCGCGGCTCTCGAAGAAGGCGATCACGTCACCGTCGACATCCCCGAGCGGCGCTTGGACGTCGATCTCTCCGATGAGAAAATCGAGACGCGTCTCGAGGCCCGAGAGCAGCCCGAACCGGCCTACACCGGCGGCGTCCTCGCGAAATACGGCCAGGCGTTCGGCTCGGCCGCGAACGGCGCCGTGACGAACCCCGGTATCACACGCGACGACTGAGATCCTTCCGTCCCCGTTCGTTTATTATACCGATCGGCCACGGACGGTTTCAAAACCGTCCCTCGTCGTCACCGATCCCGAACCGTTCGCCGAGCGCGTCGAGTTCGTCGTTGATGTCTTTCCCGCTGGATTCGCCGGGGAGGATGTCCCCGAGCGCCGCCCCGAACGCCGCCGCCGCCCAGATGACCGAGATCCGTCCGGCGGCGACGGCGGGATCCGCCCACCCGCCGACACGTCCCCACAGCGTCATCATGAACGTCGCCGTCAGAAGCGAGATACCGAGAACCGCGATCAGCCGTCGGGGAACGATGCCGAAGACCGGACGATGGACCGACACGTTCCGGAACTCCGCGTAGTACAACAGCCCGGCGGTCATCCCGACGACGAAGAGCGCGTTCAACACGAAAAAGGAGGGCGTTTCGACGAAGTGGTCGCCGATATCGTAGACGCCGTCCTCGACGAGCAACGGCAGCGATATCAACACGCTGCCGACGAAGGACTCGGCGATGTCCCGTCTGGTGAACTTCCGGATCCGTTCGCCCACGGCGTTCGACGGGAGCCGATCGAAGAGCCGGATCGCCCGTTGGACCTCCTGTTGTTCGTGGGGCGCGTCGACCGTCGCTTCCAGTTCCTCGAGATGCGTGCGCACCCGATCGTGGTCGACCGACCGCTCGCCCTTCTCGGGTCGCTCTCTGTCGCTCATACGAACACGTCGGTAGAGCCCTCGAAAAAGGTTCTCACACTCCGACCCGCCGAAGGAGCCGACAGCCCTATCGTTCGACGTCCACCGTCGTCGTCCCCTCCGACCCCGTTATCGAGACCGCGTGGCCGGTGTGGCGGGCGTGAGTTTCGGCCCACCGCTTGGCCGGCCGTTCGGTGAGGAACTCGTCGCCGTCCTCGCATCGCTCACAGGTCGCCGCCCAGGGCCGGACGTCGTCCGGGAAGTGCCCCACGTGGCGTTTGTGATCCAGCGCGAACCGCTCTACCGCCCGGTTGCCGACCCGGAGCGTGTCGAGTTCGTACCCCAGGTCCCACTCGTCGTCACACTCGCTGCACGTCACCGTCGGCGTGTCGTCGATCGCGTCCGGCGAGCGATCGGCACCCCCAAAGTGGTCTGACACGGACGGCCCTTGGAGGTGGGCGTATATCAGTTATTGCAAAGCCGCTTCTTATTTAAATAGGCCGCAGCCGCCGAATTTATTGCGTCGTCGCCATCGAATACTGCGTGGGTTCGGTTATTTTTCAAGTGTGTTCCAATGTAGCGACAACTGGAACGATGGAAGCTCAATCGAACAGTATTTCAAAAGAGGTGGGTGCGGAAACGAACTACTAATGCACTGTAAAATTTGGTTTCAAATACCGTTGCTACGGTCTTAAATAGTGAAAATAAACGGATCGCGATCAGACTGTCGCGGATTTGATGACCGAGGTTCGGTCGCCTTTCTCCCACACGAGGCGAACAGTGTCTCCTTCCTCGACACTGTCAAGCTCGGTAATGTGGTTCTCTGTAATCATACCGAATGATGTTAATTAGGCGATTACCACAGACGCGCATACAAATTGGCATTAGAACTCACTGTTCGATTCGGACGTCAAAAAAAGGTAGAGAGTATCTACCCAGTGTTTCCCTTTTGGGGGTCCTCGAGAAGATCTCCCGGTTCCTCTATTGATGTGCTACAGAACGGAACCCTTCTTGTTATTTAAATAAACACGCCGTTTTTAGTCAGTAGCCGGGCGAGGGCGCTGCTGCGGGTCTCACCGATCCGGACGACGCTATAGCTGCCACCGGGTGTCGATGCTCATCCGATCGCACAGCGTTCACGCGATCAGGTGCACAGTGTCCTCCAGTGTCTTTTATAAATAAACGCCGTCCGAGAAAATTCCGGCGTTCAGGCCTGACGAGACTTCCCGAGTTGACGGACGGTGTTACGAATCACCGCCCGGCCATTATCCTATATCGTCTGTTTCTTAGTCGTCGTCCATTTCGTCGTCGTCATCTACCTCATCGTCATCGTCCATTTCGTCGTCATCGTCCATTTCGTCGTCGTCATCTACCTCATCGTCATCGTCCATTTCGTCGTCATCGTCCATTTCGTCATCGTCATCCATTTCGTCGTCATCGTCTACCTCATCGTCATCGTCCATTTCGTCATCGTCATCCATTTCGTCGTCATCGTCTACCTCATCGTCATCGTCCATTTCGTCGTCATCGTCTACCGGATCGTCATCATCGTCCATCTCATCGTCGTCATCGACCGGTTCGTCGTCGTCCATTCCGTCGTCATCGACCGGTTCATCGTCGTCCATTCCGTCATCATCGATCGGATCGTCGTCCATCGGCTCCTCGTCGGGGTCTCCACAGCCAGCGACGGCCACGGTCCCGGTAACGCCGAGCAGCGAGATAAACTTCCGTCGGTCGAGTCGTCGTGACGGATCGCTATCGCTCATTGATTCATGCCACCTCTGTTAACAGCACATACGCCGTGTGTCTCTGCAAACGGTACGTCCGGTCGGTCCGCAGTTGTGGGACTCACAACTATCCTGCCGTAGCACTCCCGGATTGTTATGCGGCAGTTGGATTCTGCTTGGCCTAACCTATCCGATAGTAAGTGTAGGCAGCGTACAACGTGGCTCAACCTTGTCGATAGTAAGCGTAAGCACCGCACGACGTGGCTCAACCACCGATAAAAAGTGCAGACAGACACGGCGTGGCTCAACTCAGCTGGTGGTAAGCGAACCCAACCGCCTCGGAGTCATGCGATTCGAGACGTCGAAGTGATCCCGACATGGCGGGCGTTTAGATATTCACACGACGTCGGAGGTTATCAGTGGACGTCATCGACGGGCTCGACGCCGGCGTCGAGTGACGCTCGGCTCGTTCGCCCGTCGGATCAGCCGTCGGATCCGCTCGTCCACCGGCGGGTGTGTCGCGAATAACCGGGTCAACAGCCCTTCTTCGTCCCCGTAGACGTACAGCGGCGCGAGAGGGCCCCAACCCGGCGTCGAGGCTCGCTGGATCTTCACGAGCGCTCTGGCCAGCGCCATCGGGTTGTCGGTCGCTTCGGCGGCGCGATCGTCGGCGGCGTACTCCCGACGACGCGAGTGGACACGCAGAAGCAACGTTACGGCGAACAGCGCGACGACGACGGCCTGTGCGACCCGCCATTGAACGACGGCCAGGTGTTCGAGAAACGATCGGGGAGATCTTCCGCGGAGCAACGACAGCGCCCGGAACAGGCCGCCGACGAGAATACCGATCGGCAACAAGACGAGATAACAGACGCCGCCGGCGGTCCGGACCGCGGTGTATCCGAGCGTCTGTATCAGCCCGTCCCGACCCTCCAGATGGGCGAGTTCGTGAGCGATGATCGTTTCGAGTTCCGATGGCGTCAGCAGACGGAACAGGCTGACGTCGAGGACGATGGCGCCACCGCGGGCGGTCCCGATCGCGAGGGCGTTCGGCGCCTCCATCCGGGCGGCGTACAGCGTCACGTCCTCGACGTCGAACGCCGGGGCGATCCGATCGAGGCGAGCGTACAGCCCCGGCGCCCGTTCGGGCGTGAGCTCGATTCCATCGAGATCCCGCAGCAGTCCCGCGGTTCCGAGCCTGTAGCTGAGATAGCCGACGGTGAGCGTCACCAGCGAGAAGTACACCACGAGCCGGATCGGATCGGGCCGATCGGGGAACACTGACACGAGAAACCCGTAGCTGGCGATCGCGACGAGACCGTACAGCGCGAAAAGCGAGAGCCCGCTCGCCACCATCAGGAGACGCAGCGAAAGCCGTCCCATACCGGGACCTTATCCGACCGAGTATACGAGCGTTTCGTCCGACCCTCAAACTTGGCCGCCCTGCTCGTCACTCGACGTCGGTGATGTCCGTCACCGTACCGACGCCCTTCGATCGGCCTTCCCGGAAGACGAACCGCTGGCCTTCCTCGACCGCGTAGGGTCGGAACTTGAACCGAACCCGGGTCGTTCCGGTGTCACCCGGCAAGAGCTGGCCGCCGTCCGGGTGAATCGAGGCGGTCTCGCTCACCGTTTCGAGGTGGACCACCGGTTCGTAGCCGTCGTCGATCTTGGTCGGGTGATTCAACACCATCACCTCCGCTTCGAACTCCCTGACTGCCGTCGGATCGGAGTCTCGGGGGAGCAACACCATCCCGCGCTCCAGGTCGGTCTCGGGAATCCCCTTCAGTGCGATCCCGACGATCCGGCCCGCCGAGGCCGCCTCGACCCGGTGGTAGTGCATCTCGATCGACCGGGCCTCGACCGGCCGGAACGAGCCGTCCGCCAGCGGTCCGACGAGCAGTTCGTCGCCCGCCTCGACCCGACCCGAGCGGACCGTCCCCGAGGCGACCGCGCCGACGCCGGTGACGTTGTACGTCCGGTCGATGTACATCGAGAACTCGCCGGCTTCGGTTCCGGTCTTCGGGAGTTGTTCGAAGATCTCGTCGAGAACGGAGAGTCCCTCCATCGTCACCGCGCTCGTGCCCACGATGGGAACGACCTGTTCGCTGATCTCCTCGATCGCGGCTCTGACCCCGTGGCGATCGACCGAAAGCGGCGTCCTGTCGGCGTCCCGGAGGAGTCGCTCGACTTCCCGTTCGACTTCACGGAGCCGCTCGTCGGTCACCGCGTCGGCCTTCGTGATCGCGACGATCGTCGGCAGTTCGGTCGCGAGCAAGATTCCGAGGTGTTCTCTGGTCGTTCTCGTCGGTCCGTCGTCGGCCGCCACGACGAGCAGCCCGTAGTCCAGCTTCTGGCCGACGAGCCCGCGGATCGTCGTTCGCAGCCACGGCTCGTGGCCGACGGTGTCGACGAACGAGACCAGTCTGTCGGCCTCCTCGACGACCCGTGCTCGGTCGGATTTCCGGTGGGGATTGTCCATCCGGATCGCGCCCCGGTCGTCGAACCCGTAGACGCCGTAGGAGAGATCGGCCGAGAGTCCCCGTTCCATCTCGTGGGGGCGGACGTCCAGAAAGCTCCGGGTTCCACCCTGTCCGTCGTCCGGTGAGCCGGTCACGAGCGAACCGACGAGCGTCGACTTGCCGTGATCGACGTGGCCCGCCGTCCCGACGACGATGTGGTCGTCGTCGGCCTCGAGCACCGAGCCCTCCTTCAGCGTGGCGACGCCGACGAGCCCGCGTTCGGCACCGTCCTCGCCGACGCCCCACGTCTCCACGTCGTCGATGTGTGCCCCGGCCTGGTCAGCTAAAAGCGAGAGAACGTCCATCGATTCCGAAAACGCCGCCGGATCGATCCCGGCGATCCCGCCGTCGTCGGTGACGCCGACGACGTAGGTCGCCTCGCCGTCGCCCGAGAGGATCCGATGTCGGAGCTGGGCGACGAGCGACTCCAGCCGGCCGTCGTCGAGGTGGGTGTTCCGGGTCAGCTGTTCTTTGAATTCGATGCTTCCGCCTTCGCGTTCGCCACGTTCGAGGGCCCGCCGGAGCGGGGCCCGGTCGGCGCTCATACGGGAGTGGGTAACAACCACACGGAGAAAAGCTTTCCCTGCGAACAGGGTCGAAAGCGTCTCGCATCTCTTCTGAGCGGTCCCTGTGGGACGATCGGCGCGGAGCCGAACGCTGAAACCCCTCGCCGCAGTAGGGGTCATATGCACGTAAGCGTCGTCGGGACCGGATACGTCGGCACGACTCTCTCGGCCTGTCTTGCCGACCTGGGACACGAGGTGACGGCGATCGATATCGACGAAACGACTGTCGAACGGCTCAACGACGGCGAAGCGAGGATCCACGAACCCGGACTGGACGGGCTCGTCTCGACACACGCCGGCCGACGGCTGTCGGCCACCACGGACCACGGCGCCGCGGCCGGAACGGAACTGACGTTTCTCGCGGTGGGTACACCGGCTACCGAGGACGGATCGATCGACGCGTCGGCCCTCCTTGCGGCCGCCGAGGACGTCGGCCGGGCGATCGCCGAGAAAGATAGCTACCACCTCGTCGTCGTCAAATCGACGGTGCTGCCGGACGTGATCGAAGCGGAACTCGTTCCGACGATCGAGGCCGCCGCCGGTAAGACGGACGGCGAGGAGTTCGGTGTCGCCGTCAACCCTGAGTTCCTCCGGGAGGGCAGCGCCGTCGAGGACTTCATGAGCCCCGACAAGATCGTCCTCGGGACCGACGGCGACGAACGGGCGCTAAATCTGTTGGCCGAACTCTACGATCCGCTCGTCAGCGACTGGGAGGTACCGATCGTCGAGACCGGGCGCCGGGAGGCCTCGATGATCAAGTACGCGAACAACACGTTCCTGGCGGCGAAGATCAGCCTCATCAACGACATCGGGAACGTCTGCAAGGAGTTCGGCGTCGACGCCTACGAGGTCGCGGACGCGATCGGCCTCGACTCCCGGATCGGTGGCGAGTTCCTCCGGTCGGGGGTCGGTTGGGGGGGCTCGTGCTTTCCGAAAGACACCGCCGCGCTCAGGGCAGCCGCCGAATCAGCGGACTATGACCCACTCATGGTCGATGCGACGATCGAACTGAACGACTACCAGCCCCAGCGTTTGCTCGAACTCCTCGAGGCGCACGTCGATCCCGACGGCGCCCGGATCGCAGTGCTCGGACTCGCCTTCAAGCCGGGCACGGACGATATCCGCGGCTCGAGAGCGAAGCCGGTCATCGAGGGGTTGCTCGATCGGGGAGCCGACGTCGCCGCCTACGACCCGCGTGCGGCCGATGCGATGGCTGAAACGTTCCCGGAGATCGAATACGTCGATTCGGCGCGAGCGGCGCTTGACGGCGCTGATGGCGCTACCGTCGTCACCGACTGGCCGGAGTTCGCCGAACTCGACTCGGAGTTCGACGCGATGGCCGATCCGGTCGTCGTCGACGGCCGACGAATAATCTCGCGCCGCGAGGGGATCACCTACGAGGGGTTGACCTGGTAGATGCGACAGTTCGTCGTCCTCGCTCACGAGTTGTCGGCCGACGCCGAGATCAGCCTCGAGGATCTCCCCGGGACTGGGCGGCTCGATCTCCTCTGTCGCTGTGTCACGAGCGCACTGCTCCTCTCTCACGATATTCGCGAGGACGTTCGGATATCCCTCGTTGTCGACGGCTATGTGATCCGTTTCGAAGGCTCGACGCTCCGGCGGCTCAACCCCGACGAGCGCTCGACTGCGGCGTTGATCCGCGACGCGCTCGAGACGCGGACGGAGGCGATAGGCGAGATGGCCGCGACGGCCTCGCCCGGCGTTTCGATCCGACGCGGTGGACTCGAATCTGTCCTCGAGGGGTTGGGAGATGGAACGGTCGTGCAGCTACACGCCGACGGCGACCCGGTCGTCGACCTCGAGCTACCTGAGTCGCCACTTTTCGTGCTCTCCGATCACCGCGAGTTCACCGACGCGGAGACGGAACTGCTCACAGACCGTGCCGATGGACGTGTCTCGCTCGGTCCCCGTCCGCTGCACGCCGATCAGGCGATCACGGTCGCGCACAACTATCTCGATACGGATCGGTTCACCGCGTACTGACACCGTCAGTTCGGCTGATCAGTCCCGATCACGCGGCGGACGCCACAGACGGTCCGATCTCCGACGCTCGCCAGTGCCTTTTATGGGGTCCTAGTGCCCCCCAATCCGGTCTTTCCCGACTCTGCTGACGGTCGATCTCTCCGTCGAGCTGCTCCGTCGATGACTTGATGTATGCACGCATGGTAATCAACCATTAATTGATGAAACGGCGTGAGTTACTCTGTGCGTGTGCGGCTTGTACACCTCTCCTTGCCGGCTGTACGGCCGGACGCGGACCGACCGAGACCGAACCTCGCCACCCCTTCGCCGACGAGACGGTGTCAGTACGCATCGACAACCGGAGCGAAACGGACCACGACGTCGAACGAAACGCCCGCGAGGCGTTAGAATACTGGGGGGCAAACGCCGAAAAGTACGTCGACTTCGGGATCGAGTTCGACGTCGTCGAGGAGGATCCGCAAATGACGATCGCCTACACTGACACCCCGGAACCGTGTCGGAACGTCGAGGGATACAGCGAACGCGTGTTGGGGTGTGCGCCGCTCATTACACCGGGTCGTCGGGTCCCGGATGGGTTGACCGCGCACGTAGTCGCCGCAAACCGGCCGTTCGGGAAGATACGGATCACGACCAAACACGAGATCGGCCACGTCCTCGGACTGTACCACGACGCCGAACCCAGAGAGATCATGTCGAACCGTCCGGAGGATCGGATCCCGTTGTACGAGACCCGAATCGGGATCTGGGAACTGGTGCTCGAGGCCCAAGAGCGTTCGAACGACGGGACGCGGCTGTTCGATCTGGGTGTCGAAAGCTGGAACGGGGGACGATACGAGACGGCCGAATCGGCGTTCGGCGCCGCCAACGACGAGTTCGCCGAGGCTCGTGAACTCGTCGTGAGGGCGATCGAAGAGACGGCGGAGTTCGTCGATCATCCCCGCGTGGAGACGGTCGCGCTCGAGGACCTTCAGGCGGGTCTAGATCGGCTCGACGACCGGACGGCCGCCGCCGAACGGTTCTCGGCGGCGATGGTCGACGCCTCGAGCGCGGCGAGCGCCGGCGACAGGGATCAAGCAAACGAGCGTCTCTCGGTCGCGAACGAGGATCTCCGAACGTTCAACGATATCGGCGCCGTCGAAATTCGGACGATCGCCGTCTCGCTCGGATTGGTTCGCGGCTTCGATCGCGAGGAACCGGTCGTCGACGTCGATGAGGGGACACTCGAGGCGTAGCTCGAAGCCGGATCGGAAACGAAAAAACACTTACGGCGGACCGTTCTCACTCGTCTCCGGGCCTGTTCCAGAGGACGCCGATACACCCGGGAGAGCCCCTGTACTGGATCGACCCGCCGTGGACCTCGAGATCGATCCGTTCCCCGTCGGCGCTCACACCGGTAAACTGTTGTTGGAACGTCTCGCTCGTTTTCCCGTCCATCTCGAGACATTCTCCGAACGTTCCGGCCGCCTCGTCGGCGGTGATCGAGTCCGGCGAGGAGCCGACGAGTTCACACTGTGTGTAACCGAATATGTCGGCGAACCGCTCGTTGGCGTAGATGAACTCGCCGTCCTGAACGATGAAGACGCCGGCCAGGTCCTGCTCGACCAGCCGTTGGTACCACGACAGCGCCTGCCAGAACTGCTGTCTGGTCCGGTACTGTTCGACGACGTTCCGGACTCGGTTGGCCAGCAGTTCGTACTGGTCCGTTCCCATTCCCTTTTGCATGTAATCGGTGACGCCGGCGGCGATAGCCTCGCTGGCAACTTCCTCGCTTCCCTTGCCGGTAAAGAGAATAAAGGGGAGGTCGGAGTGTTTCTCGCGAACGATTTCGAGGAATTCGATGCCGTTCGTGTTCGGCATGTCGTAATCGCTTATGATACAGTCGACGGACTCGTTTCCGAGGTACGCAAGCGCCTCGACGACGTTCGTGACCGGATGGACGGAGAAATTCTCGTCGACACGTTCCAGACACGCCTTCGTCAGATCGACCACTCCGGGGTCGTCGTCGACGTGTAGCACGTGAACTTCCTCGTGGTCCACACTCGCTGTGACTGGGACCGGTACTTCGACGAAATCGTCGGCTATCTGGTCCGATATCTTTCCCCGGACCAGCGGAGAGACCTGGTTCCGGACCTCGAAACCGCCCTGCAGAACCGAACGGGGGATTTTGACTCGTTCCTCCGGATGCTGTTTACTCGCGTTCATGTCTAAATAGTGTTATAACTCGGCCGGCCGCCTCGGTGACAGATGAGTTAGGGATGCGGGAAAGGGGATTCTCGGTACTATTCATCCAATCGGGGTTATGTACGCGTTCTGCTCGATATATCATAAGCTTTTGTGCTGTATCGTGTTCTCTTCACCCGGAATCAACCGCTCGCAGTGTCCGTCTTTCGCTGTCTCGGTGTATGCCCCGAGAACCGATCGTCTCGAAAAGAATCAGGATTCTTCCGCTTAATTCAACTAATTTTATGTAATAAAGTATCAGAAAAATTTAATATAAACTCCCCCGGCGTAACTCACGTACCATGTCAGACTCAACCGTTGCGGCGTACCTGCGCGAGCACCCGAGAATGATGGGCGTACTGTTCATGACGATGGTCCTGCTCTCCCAAATGGGATCGGCGGCGGCCGGTATCGGCAGCACGATCAGCTAATTCTCGTTCCGGAAACTGCGTCCTCTTTTTAATATCCACGTATGGACCGACAGATCGGACGCCGTCTACCGACCGGCGTCGGTCGGCTCCAGTTTCTCGGACGCCAGCGAGCGGCTCCATCGGAGTTCGTCACCGTAGTGGACCGGCACGTTTTCGAGTTCCAGTAACCGAACCAGTTCCTCCCGGTCGATTTGGAACGTTCCGATAGTCCCCGAACTGAGGAAGTGCTCATCGTTGCCGCTGATGTGTGGCTTGAAAACGCTCCCGAGTCCGGCGTCATCCGTCGCGTACGTCGTGATCTCGACCGCAAACTCGTCGCCGATCGGGGTCACATCGAGACGGCTTGGAGTCCGGCTCACAGCCTGTGTGACCGTCACTCCACCGTCGCCGACGACGATGTACTGTCCGCCGAGCACGCTTCGATCGCGGGCGATCCCCAGTGCCGCCCGCAGCGGGAAGCCAGCGTTCAAGAGTCGGGCGATCGACTCGCCGATGCGGATCGCGCCGTCGTTCACGATCTCGTTCAGCGTGACGATCCCTCCGATCGCCCCCGCTTCGATGAGATCGAGCCCCTGTCGGTAGGAGTTACACGCGTTCAAAAGGAACGCGTCGACGCCGGTCTCGTCCAGGGTCGCCGCGTCGAGCTTTCCGTCAGCGCATCTGAAGCCGTCGGACTCGGTGTGTCCGATGTAATGGAGGAAGCTCCGATCGGATCCGAGCTCCTCGCGGAGCGCCTCGACCGTCAGGTCCCTTCGGATCCGGACGTCGAACGGGAGATCGTCCCGATCGCCGTAGGCTCGATCGACGAGCTTTCGCTCCTCGCTCATACGGTCGTCGTTCAGGACGATCGTGATCCCGATCTCCCCCTCGGTCGCCTCCCGGTCGAGCCGGTTTTCGAACGCCGACATCGTTAGCTTGCTCGCGCCGATCGGGATCCGGTCGCCGATCCACGCCTGCTCGAGTGAACCGGTCGACTGTGGCTGGACGTAGGACGCCTGCCGGACCTCCGTTGTCTCGCCGGCCGACCGCGTCAAAACACCGTTGCGCGTCAGTCCCTCGGTCGTTTCACGGGACGCCCCCGCCGATCCGGCGCCGTCGGCCATCCGGACGACGGCCAAGTCGTCGACCACGAACGGGAGCTGTTCTACGGTTTCGGCGACCGGTTCGACGTGGACGGACAGTCGCCACTCGGGGATCGATTCCTCCAAAAGCGTGTACGGAACGTCCAGATACGCCGGCACACGCTCGGCGAGCGGCAACTCGTACAGCCGCTTCCAATCGAGGCCGACGTACCGCTCGACGTCGCGTCTGGCACGGAGATCGATCTCGTAGAGTCCCTCCGTCCGGGTGATACAGTCGAGTACAAAAAGCCGTTTGAGCGTCCGTTCGACGTTCGTTTCGAACCTCTTCGGGGCCGAAAGGGAGTGTTCGAACCCGCTGTCGGTCACGAGCCGGGGCTCGGATCCGGGTACGAGTTCGGCCCCCAGATAGTACGCCAGCGGCGCGGCCGTATACACCGATTCGTGAGTCGGCGGGAGCTCGAGGCGAACGCCAGTTTCGGGGACGTCGATCGAGTCCGGTATCTCCAGGGTATCACCGAGCCGTACCGCGGGCGGATGTCCCCGAAGCGAAGGGAAGGATCGTTCCGGACTCGTGGTTTTCAACGCCGACCCGAACGTGCTCACCGCGGCCATCATGTCCCGAGGATCCCCGGTCGTCGTCACCGTCGCTGCCGGCCGGTCGTGCCACGAGAGAACGCCGATCCGGGTCTCCCGGGGGCTTTCGAACTCGATCCGGGTCTCGAAAAGCGACGCGGTGATCTCGAGTGGTCCTTCGATCTCGATGTAGGTTTTGATCTGCGCCCCCAACTCGAGGACGTAGCTCCCGTCGGGAAGCGACTCCTCTTCGAGGTGGCCGATCTCACTGACCATCTTCCCCGCACCGTTTCGGACACACACCGTTACGACCTTCGGCAACACGAGTTCACTCGCCGTCACCGTCACCGCCCGCTCAACCGGGAAATAGAACGAATCCGTGGAAACCGGCGTCGGCGAGACCGGCCGACCGGTGCGGAGCCGATAGCGCAACCGCTCGAGCCGATCGACGATCTCGATTCCCGGCGGATCGTCGAGGGGGTCGAAGCCGAAAACGGTGTCGTGTTCTGTCATTACTGAAACTGCTCGTGCCGACTTTATTTCGATCTGACAAATAAAAACCTATCGGGAATAAAAGCGTTTACGTCCTCGTGGCCTGTGGACGAAACGAGTCAGATGATTCGCGCCCGTCTCGGAGGATACGTCGAGCGGATCCGCGAGGAGTTACGGAAGACGTTCGCCGAAGAGCACACCGCCAAGGAACTCGCCGGCAGCTTCGCGCTCGGCACGTTTATCACGATGTTGCCGACCCTCGGAGCCGGGCTGTTGGTCTTCGTCGTGATCGCGTTCGTTTTCGATCGGATCAGTAAGATCGCGCTTTTCGCCTCCGTCGTCGTCTTCAACCCAGTCGTGAAATGGGGCGTCTACGTCGCGAGCTTCACGCTCGGTGTACTGTTGCTCGGCCCCGTCGAGGGGGTCAGTATCAGTGACATATCGTTCAGCGCCGGTCCTGAGATCGTCATTCGATTGCTGGTCGGTAATCTCATTCTCGCGGTTATCGCGACCGTGATCAGTTACGTCGCCGTCTACCGGCTCGCCGTGGCCTACGAACGGACCCAAGTCGGAGAGGTCCTCGACGAAGCGGTCGAGGAGGTCGTCGAGGAAGTCTTCGAGCAATGACTGCCGGGCCGTCGTCGCTCCACATATCGTTCGGGGCGCGATAGCCGTCGATTTCGTCGCGGCTGTTCACTCTTTTTTGAGGCCGCTCCACTCGGCGTCCGAAAGGGTCCGTTGTACGATCTCGGTGTCGACCGCCTCGGCGAGCGTCCGGAAGCCGGCCTCCTCGGAGCGGTCGTCGGCGTTGGCGACCAACCGCGAGACGATGAACTCCGGTGTCGAGCGGCCGACCGAACCGAACCGCGGCTGGTAATCGACCTCGAGTTCCAGATCGCTCGTCAAGCCTTCCGCGAAGATTCCGTCGGTTCGGGCCGTTTCGGGCAACGGTTCGAGATCGTCGGCCAGGTGTGTCACGAAGGTTCCGAGCGCCCCCTCGGCGAGCGTCAACCGGACGAGTCCGCCGAGCAGATCGGCCGCCCGCCCGGGTTCGGTGATCGCCTCGAACTCGTCGACGAGCATGAGCGTCCGCTCGCCCGAGACCAGCGGTGGGACGACGGACTGCAGCGTCGATTCGAGGACACCGGCGTTGAAACTCGCGTGCCGGCGATGGAAGACCAGCCGATCGAGGACGGAGATCTCGGCCTCCGCCGCGGGGACCGGAAGCCCCATGTGCGCGAGAATGGCGACCGTACACAGCGTTTCGAGAAGCGTCGTTTTCCCGCCGCTGTTGGCTCCGGTGAGGACGGTCACCCGTTCGTCGCCGGGCGGGGCGATCGTGTGCTCACCGACGGCGTAGGTGACGGGCTGGACCTCGCCACCTCTCGAAAGTGAGAGGTTTCTCGCATCGACGGCGGCGATCGTCTCCCTGTCGACGTATTCCGGCCGCTCGAGATCGTACTCGGCGGCGAAACGACCCAAGGAGAGATCGCGTGCGACCGTCGCGACCGCGGCCCGGGCACGGTCGACGTCCTCGCCGGCCGCGTCGATGTCGGACTCCAGCTCGGCCCGGACTGCCGAGGCCCGCTCCTCGATCGCGCCGTCGAGATCGACCCGGAGACTCCGAAGCGTCTCCGTGATGAACCCGGTCGCGTCGACGGCATCCTCGGCCATCGCAGCGCGGATCCGCTCCGGGTCGACGCTCGTCTCGGTCGCCAGATGATCGAGCAGCCCGGCCCGAAAACCCGCGGTGTCGTTGACGCCGCCGGAGCGGAGGTCCTCGAGAACGCTTTCGGGGTTCGCCGAGAGCCGATCGACCGTTTCGCGGGCCGTCCGAAGCCGGTCGAGTTCGTCGTCCGCACCGGGTGCGATCCGATCGTCACCGAGCGCGCGGAGGGCGACGGCGGCATCCGAGAGCGTCCCGGCATCGAGTTCGGTGATCGGATCGAAGACGGCCCCCGAAACGTCCGTTTCAGCGAGTTCGACGGCGGCCTCGACGGCGGCGAGGCGGTCACCGCCGGCAGTATCGTAGGCCTCGAACGCCGCCAGAACTTCATTTTGAGTGGCTTCGCTCATCCTGGTCCACCCCTCACGCCCCCGCTCGACCGCATCGAGACGTAGCTCCATCTCGGCCCGATCCGAAAGCGGCGTCAGCGTCCGGATTCGGTCGGCGGCGACCTCGCTTACGGCGTGTTCGGCGGCCGCATCGAGGATGTCTTTATAAACGGATCGAGCGTCCCGCGTCGCCAGGAGCTTCATGCCGTCGGCGCTTTGGGCGTGTCGAAGGATCCGCGTCGCACGGCTTCGGTCGACACCGGCGTCGACGAGCGTCCGCACGTCGCCCGCCTCGACCGCGTCGATCGCCGTCTCGGTTCCGATCGAGTCCTCCAGCGTCGACCGCGTCTTCGGTCCGACCCCCCAGTACGACTCGAGTTCCATAGTCGACCCGTCGGCCAGGTCCGCCATTAGGCTACCGGAGCCAGGGCCTCGGAGCGCGCTGACTGATGGAACTTATCGGGGCCAATCGGACGGTTCACGCCCGGGGATGGGGCTACCACTCGACGGCGGTATAATAAATAAGATCGCTCGGTGATCGATCGAACGCCTAAAAAGGCGCTTCGAGCCCATCGTCGGCGTCGCCGACGTCGTCTGGATCGACGCCGAGTTCCTCGGCGAGTTCGCCGCGCTGGTGAAGTTCCTCTAAGATGTCGCTGCCGCCGATGAACTCGCCGTCGACGAACGTCTGGGGGATCGTCTCCCAGCCGCTGTGTTCGTTGAGAGCCGCCCGATAGGCGTCCAGCGCCGGAAGGACGTCCTCGGCGACGATATCCTCGCTGTCGTGGTAGCGACCGAGGATATCCAGCGCCTTCTGTGAGTAGCCACACTGGGGCATCAGTTTGTTCCCCTTCATAAAGAGGACGAGCTCGTTCTCTTCGAGGAGCGTGTCGACGCGTTCTTGGACTTCCGCGGGCGTCACATTGGCGTTAGGATCGAACGTCATGGGAACGTGTTCGGGCCTGATCGGCAAAACAGTTGTGCAGGCGGGATCGGTCGAAGGGATTCGGTCACGGTCCGATCATTCGCCGGTTTCGATCGACCCACCTTCGTGTTCCCACTCGGTGAGGCTCCCCTCGTAGAAATCAATCGCCGGATAGCCGAGCGCCCTGAGGACGGTGTAGGTGTGACTGATTCGGCGAGCGGTGTTACAGTAGAGGACAATGCGCTTTTCGGGAACCACCCCACGGTCCTCCAGGAGGGCGGTAAGCTCCGGTCCGGGACGGATCGTTCTGGCGTCCGTATCGACGAGTTCGCGCCAGTCCAGCCGGACCGCGCCCGGGATGTGTCCCTCTTCGAACTCCCACTCTTCCCGTGTATCGACGGTGACCGCGTCCCGGTCTTCGAGTGCGGCCTCCATCGATTCCCGATCGATGAGTGGCCCGTCCTCGAAGAAGACAGCGGGGTACGTCGTCGGCCCCGGGTCCGGGGCGTCAGTCGTCGTCGGCTGGCCGCGGTTCCATACCGAGAAATCCCCGTCGAGAAGATGGAGTTTCGAAGGGTCGTGACCGTACAGTTCGGCGGTAACGAGAAACCGGGCGGCGAAGACGCCGTGGGTGTCGTCGTAGGCGACGATGTGATCGTCGGGACCGATTCCGGCCGCCCCGGCGAGTTCGGCGAAGGCTTCCGCGCCCGGGAGCATGCCCGCCTCCGCCGAGCCGTGTTCGTCGGCTCGAAAGCTATCGAACGGGACGTTGACCGCGCCTGGGATGTGGCCGATCCCCTCGTACTCCCAGGCGTCCCGCACGTCGATGACGGCGGTCCCCGGCTCCCCGAGTCGGTCGGCGAGCCACTCGGCACTGACGATCCGATCGTTCATATGCCCCCGTTCGGTGCCTCCGGTTAACAGTTGCCGGTAAGGCGGCAGAGTTTCCCGTGTTCTCCGACGGAACAACGGAGCGTATCGACGGGGCTCGTTAGACACAAAATAACTATTGTTCGGGTTACGGCACAACCGGTGCATAACTAATTACTCTTAGTCGAAAGGCCAGACATGCGATCGGGAACCGCCGTGATCCTTACCAGTCTCGTTGTTGTCTGTATCGCCGGAACGGCAGTAGTGACTGCCGACGAGGACGTGGCATTGACGGTCTCCGTCGTGGATCAAAACGGCGATCCGGTCGGGGGTGCGACGGTCGAGGCAACGTGGGACGACGGTGGAACGACTGGCACGACCGCGAGCAACGGGAGGGTGTTCGTCGACGTTCCCCGTGGAGCCGACGTCGAACTCGACGTCGATGACGAGAGATACGTGCGCAACCAGCCCCTCACCGTACGGAACGCCACCGAGCGAGAGATCGAACTCAGTGTGTTCCAGCGGGGAGAAGCGTCTGTGACCGTGGTGGACGTCGACGGAACACCGCTTTCGGGTGCGACCGTCAGGCTCTCGCAGGACGGGCAAACGGTTTCCTCGGGTGAAACCGACGACGATGGGCTCTTCCGAACCGGCGTCATCGAGCGGGGCGAGTACCGGGTATCGGCCGTCAAACCCGGGTTCTTCAGTAACGAATCAGACCTGACCGTCGAGGACGAGACTGAAACGGAGATCGCGCTCGAGGCGGGTCGTGTGACGCTCGATGTCGACGTCGTCGACGATCACTTCGAGGACCCACGAACGCTCACCGGGGCACGCGTTCTGGTCGAGAGCGATCCGTTCGACGCGAACGTCAGCGCGAGCGACGGTTCCGCATCGCTGAACGTCCCGGTCAACACCCGCTATCGGATCGTTGCGACGAAGGCCGGATACGAGGGGACGGCGCGCTCCTCGGCCGTTCGTGAACAGCCGCGCTCAGTAACGGTCACCGCACAGCGGACTCCCGAACTCACCGTGGCGGTCTCGAACAGACAGGTCATCATCGGCGAGACGACCCGTGTTGGGGTGACGAACGCCTACGACGAGCCCGTTCCGGGAGCGACCGTCCGACTCGACGGCGATCAGGTCGGCGAAACCGACGAGCGCGGTGAGCTTTCGGTCAGCATCGATACCGTCGGGGAACGCAGTGTCACCGCCAGCGACGGGCTGATCGACTCCGACCCCGTTACCGTAACAGGAGTCGATCCGGAAGCCGAAGCTGAACCCGAACCGGAGCCGGAACCTGAACCGGAGCCGGAAGCCGAACCCGAACCCGAACCGGAAGATACGCCCGGATTCGGCATCACGGTGGCAGTTGTGGCTCTGCTTGCTGTCCTCCTGGGACGTCTGGTCCGAGAAAAGTAGAGAGTTCCCGGGGGTCGGCACCACACACGTTATCGGCATATTTTGCTCATAACCCGTGTTATCGTGTCGGGCGATGAAAGTCGAAAAGATAGACCAGAATGCCGCATCTGTCGACAGTTGCCCTCCGGCTCTGATCACATCGTGTCACCGGTGAGAACTGCCGGTTGCCGCGACCGGTGAGGAGCGGCCGAGTGTGCCGTCAGGGTTGCCGGTATATATATGGCCGTCGTAGAACCGATCGCAATGAGCGAATCAGGATACGCCAAAGACGTTCTGGTATCGGCCGACTGGGTCGAGGAGCGGCTCGACGAGTTCGAAAGCGACGATCCGGGCCACCGGCTGGTGGAAGTCGACGTGGACACCGAAGCATACGACGACTCACACGCCCCGGGCGCGATCGGTTTCAACTGGGAGAGCGATCTGCAGGATCAGACGACCCGGGATATCCTCGCAAAGGAAGACTTCGAGGCGCTGCTCGGCGAACACGGCATCACTGAGGAGTCGACGGTCGTGCTGTACGGTGACAACGCCAACTGGTTTGCGGCCTACACCTACTGGCAGTTCAAATACTACGGCCACGACGACGTCAAACTGCTCGACGGCGGCCGCGAGTACTGGCTGGAGAACGACTATCCGACAACCGACGAAGTGCCCGAATTCTCCGCCGTGGAGTACGAGGCCGCCGGCCCCCGCGAATCCATCCGGGCCTACCGGGAGGACGTCGAGAACGCGATCGACCGCGGACTGCCGCTCGTCGACGTCCGGTCGCCCGAGGAGTTCAGCGGCGAGGTGCTCGCCCCGCCGGGACTCAACGAGACGGCCCAGCGTGGCGGCCACATCCCCGGCGCACAGAACATCTCGTGGGCGGCCGTCACGAACGACGACGGCACGTTCAAGGACGTCGACGAACTGAAAGCGCTCTACGCCGAGCGCGGCATCGACGGCGACGAGACGACGGTCGCGTACTGCCGGATCGGCGAGCGTTCGTCGGTGGCGTGGTTCGCCCTCCACGAACTGCTCGGCTACGAGGACACGGTCAACTACGACGGCTCCTGGACGGAGTGGGGGAACCTGGTCGGCGCACCGATCGAGAAAGGCGACGCGAAGTAGAAGGAACCGCCCCCCGATCATCGTTTATATACCGTCATCGGACCAACGGCCTGCATGGACGCCGAACGATTCATCGAAACCGTGCGGGACGAAAACGAGACGGCCCTCTCGAGGCTCGGCTCCTCGAAGTCGCTGTATGCGGATACGGCGGGCGAAATGGAGGCGACGGGAGTGCTTCGGGCCGCCGCGACGGCGGAGCACCACGCCGCCGAGACCTACGAGTCGTGGGCGGAGACCGAGACGGGCGACGTCGGTTCGGCCTTTGCCGAAACCGCACGCGAAGAGCGAAGCCACTACGAGACGGTCGTCGGCGAACTCGAAGGCCACGATCCCGGGGAAATCCCGGCGATTCAGTCGTATCTCCGCGGGCTCGAAGGGACAATCGATCGACTCGGTGGGTTCGTCGGACGGACGATCGCCGCGGAGAAATCGAAGACGCAGGTGACCGGCTTCTTCGTTGGGAACGCCGATCCACAGACGGCGGAGCTGTTCCGGTCGATGGACGACGATCTCGACGCCCAGTTACAGCGAGCAAGCGTGCTACTGGAGGCCGCGTGTCGGAACGAATCGGACTGGGAACGGGCGCTCGAAGCCGCGAACGGCGCGATTCAGGCAGCATACGACGAGTACACGGACCGGCTCGAATCGATGGGCGTGAATCCGAAACCGGTCTGTTAAGCGTCGCAAAAACACGTCTCCCGTATCGGGGCCTGTGCGTCCGATATGGACGCTGAATTCCGGCAGTCATCGGGTTGGATCTCGGCTGGGACTCGCCTGGGACCAACGGGTGGTTGATCACACGGACGCGACTGGCCGACGAGGCTGGGTTCGATCTCATCAGCATTAGCGAACATCGTTCCACCAAGGAGCAGCGGTATCCGCTAAACGGGGCGGCCCTCTCACATCTCGCCGAACTTACCGAGGAGATGAAACCCATCTCAATGCTGACACTCTTTCGTATCGGAACACGGGCATTTGTAAGGCAGTGCGAGATACGGGGTGGTAACGACAACGAAACGAACGAACGCAGAAACGGTCAGTCGCTCTGCTGCCTTGCCGGTGTGAGTTTTCGCAAGAACTTTTCGGCCGTCGTGGTGTCCGAGTCGAAAAGCGGGTCCAATTTCGAGTCTTCGATGGCCTCACTCACCGTGAGAATGATCTGAAAGTCAGTGGGTTCACCCGTTATTCGAATCTCTCCCCCATCCCGATCGTATTCGATATACTCGGCCCGGGAAGCCTTCGGAAGGTGGTGATGTTCTAGCGACAGTCTGACGTCGCGGGCACGATCCGAAGTCCCGTCTCCGTCCTCCTCCAACTGACGGATCTGTTCCGCTAACTTGTTGATTTCGACAGCACCATCAGCATTATCGAGCACGTACAGGGCGTACCGTCGCCGTTCCCTACTGAGGGTATCGAACAGTCTGTCTAGCGATTGCATCCGAATCGGGGTTGATAGGATACAGTCTTGACTGTTTTTTCCAGGCCCTGTCAGCTTAGATCCCGAGACGTTTTGAGCTTACCCCCGTGCCGTTACCAGTTAGTTATGTATGTCGTCAGATTGCCGGCAGAGATGACAGACAGAATTCAGAAGAGTCGCGCCCTGTCTCTTGTGTGCTAACCGGAACCGGTATCACACATACGATCGCTGTTTCACCGGCCCAAATGAGGGCGTTGATATATTCTGCGGAAAATCGATACACTGAGTCTGGGGACTACGTTCAAGACCCCGGATAGCGGCGAGAATCTCTCCGCACTCGCCGGGGTATGTCGCCATCGTGGGTACGGACCGCCTCTGTCGAGCGACCATGTTTATTAATCACCGCCCAGTCGGGAAAGGTATGCGAGCAGTCCGTCTCTCAGAACACGGTGGTCCCGACGCGCTCGAAGTCGAAGAGATCGATCGCCCCGAACCGAGCGAGGACGAACTCCTCGTCGAGGTCGAGGCGGCGGGCGTCAACCCCGTCGACACGTACTTCCGCGATGGATCGTACGAACCCGTCGGCCTTCCCTTCACGCCGGGCGTCGATTTCGCCGGCACCGTCGCCGAGGTCGGCGGGGGCGTCGAGGGGTTCGACCCCGGCGACTGCGTCTACGGGACCGGGATCGGAAACGGCGAGTACCAAGGTGCTTACGCCGAGTACGCCGCCGTTCCCGTCGATCGTGTCGTCGAACTTCCGGCGGGAGCCTCTCTCCTCGAAGCCGGCGGAGCGGGCGTCGCCGCCTGTACCGCGTGGCAGTCGTTGATCGATCACGCGAACCTCGACCCGGCGGAACACTGTCTGGTCCACGGCGGTTCCGGCGGCGTCGGTCACGCTGCCGTCCAGATCGCGGCGGCCGTCAGCGCCCGGACGATCACGACCGCCGACCCGTCTTATCACGACACGCTGTCCTCGCTCGGTGCCGAGACGGTCCTCGATTACGATCGCGAGGATCTCGCCGATGCGGTCCGCGAGGCCTCGGGCGGCGGCGTCGACGTCGTGCTCGATCACCGTCTCGATGACTATCTGCAGTTCGACGCCGACGTCGCCGCGACCGGCGCGACCGTCGTCGGGATCGGGGAAAACGACCCCGAACCCGCCTTCTCGAACGTCGCCGGGGCCAGAGCGAAGGACGTCGAGTACCGATTCATGATCATGTTCAACGCACCGGATCTCCGCGTTCCGCTGCGGGGTGTCGCCCACCTCATGGGTCTCGACAGACTCTCGATCGAGATCGCCCGAAGCTACGACTTAGAGGAGGCCGCACAGGCACAGCGTGACGTGATGAACGAAAGCTTCCTCGGGAAGCTCGTCATCGAACCGTAGGTCTTCGGTCCGTTTTCCAACGCCCGGCCACGCCTGTTCTGACGAGACAGCTGTCCGAACGGGCACGCATATACGAACGGACTCTCTATGTGACGTTATGACTGAAGGACACCCCTCGGATTCGGGCTGGTTTACGGGCGTTTCACCCGACAGCCCCGAAGACGCGATCGCGGCGATCCGCGACCGATCGGCGGGGACGGTTCGGGCGTGGCCGGAGCTGGCGGTCGAGGCAGGGTTCGCCGATTCGAAGGCGGACTACTACGACGCGTTACACGAGGCGACGATGGCGGCGACACGGGCCGCCGTCCACGAGGCCGAGACGGCCGACGACAAACAACTGATCCACGCCGTCCGGGCGATGGACGACTGTGAGCGTGTCGCGAACGAACTCGCCGAGCGCGTCGCCGAGTGGGCGGGAAGCAAGTGGGACGACGCCGGAACCGGAGTTACCTACGCCAAAGCCTTGGCCGAAGAGAACGCCGACGGTGCCGACGCCGGGCTTGTCTCGCTCGCACGCAGGGTCCGCGATCTCGACGACGAGACGGCGTCGCTTCGGACTCACGTCGAGCGGACCGCCCCCGAGGTCGCGCCGAACCTCTCGGCGCTCGCGGGGCCGGTCTTGGCCGCCCGCCTCATCGCGCTCGCCGGCGGGCTGAAAGCGCTCGCCCGGAAGCCGGCCGGAACGATACAGGTCCTGGGCGCAGAGGAGGCGCTCTTCGCACATCTGCGTGGCCATGCCCCCTCGCCGAAACACGGCGTCATCTTCGTCCACGAGGCGATTCAGGGGACCGTCCCCGAACACCGCGGATCGTCGGCGCGGGCGCTGTCCGGAAAGCTGGCGATCGCGGCCCGGGTCGATCACTACTCGGGGGACAGAAGACCCGAACTGGAGGCGGAACTCCACGAACGGATCGAGCGGATCCGCGAGCGTGATACCGAATGACGCTCCCCGAGGGTGTCGAACGTCGGTCCTTCGGCGGCGACGAGCAGTTGGCTACCCGTGGCGAACCGGTGTACGGCGAGCCGACTGCGGAAAGATGGCGGCGATGGGATCCGCATCGATCGAAGCTCGGAGCCATGCTCGAACACGGGATGGAAACGGGGCTTTCGGGCGGCGAGACGGTGCTCTATCTCGGCGCGGCGGCGGGAACGACGGTGAGTCACGTCGCCGACTTCGCCGGGCCGACGTACGCTATCGAGTTCGCCGCCCGTCCGGCGCGTGATCTGTTGGACGTCGCCGAACCGCGGCCGAACCTCTTCGTACTCCTGAAGGACGCCAGAAAGCCCGAGACGTACGCGCACGTCGTCGAGCCCGTCGGGACGGTGATACAGGACGTCGCGACGCGGGGACAGGCGAAGGTCGCACTCGCGAACCGGCGGTTCCTCGATCCCGATGGCCGGCTCCTCTTGGCAATAAAAGCCAGAAGCGAGGACGTCACGGACGAGCCGGAGGCGGTCTTCGAGACCGTCCTCGGAACGCTCGAGGACGGTTACGAGATCCTCGAGACCCGGTCGCTCGAACCGTTTCACGAGGACCATCTCGGGGTCGCGGCACGCCCGAAGTGACAGACGCGGCGGCCACATCTCGAACAACGGCGGGCGTGTTCGCGGACGGCGCGGGCGTATGGTATTTAATGGTCCCCGATCAAGCACACGTCGATGGATCTGGGTTCGCGCGACGCGTTCGACCGGATGGGAACGCTCGGTATCGAAGAGGAGTTGTTTATCGTGGACGCCGCCGGGCGACCCACTTCCGGTACCGACGAACTCGTGTACGAGAACGAGCCGCCCGACATCCTCGACGGACGGCTCGACCACGAACTCTTCAAGTTCGTCATCGAGACACAGACGCCGACGATCGACTCACTCGCGGCGGCCCGAACGGCGGTCGAAGACGTCAGGGCCGCGCTCGTCGAACACGCCAACCGACACGGCTTCGAGATCGCGGCCGCCGGGCTACACCCGGCAGCGAAGTGGCGCGAGCTCGAACACGCAGAAAAACCCCGCTACCGCGAACAGCTCGATCGGATCCAGTATCCCCAACACCGCAACACGACCGCCGGCCTCCACGTCCACGTCGGCGTCGACGACGCCGACAAGGCGGTCTGGATCGCCAACGAACTGCGCTGGTATCTGCCGATCATGCTCGCACTCTCCTCGAACTCGCCGTACTGGAACGGATTCGATACCGGCCTCGAGTCCGCCCGGGCGAAGATCTTCGAGGCGCTCCCGAACACCGGGATGCCGACGGCGTTCGAGGACTTCGAGACGTTCCGGTCGTTCGAGCGGACGATGGTCGAAACCGGATCGATAAACGACCGCGGAGAACTGTGGTACGACGTCCGACCGCATTCGACCCACGGGACCGTCGAGATCCGCACGCCCGACGGCCAGGCGGATCCGGAGTACGTCCTCGCGTTCGTCGAGTACACGGAGGCGCTCGTCGAGGATCTGGCGGCCAGATACGAGGACGGCGAGGATGGGACGGATCACCGCCGGGAGTTCCTCGACGAGAACAAATGGCGGGCGCTCCGGTACGGCCACGAGGCAGAGTTGCTCTCCAGAGACTGGACGGAGCCGATCCCGCTCGGGGAACTGATAGAGCGCGAACGGGATCGACTCGGCGTCTCCGGGATCGTCGACGTCTTCGAGGCCGAAAGCGGGGCGGACAGACAGCGTCGACTGCGGACGGAGGGTGGCCTCGATGCGGTCTGTTCGGATCTCGTCCTCGATAAGGAATAAACTCCGATCCCGTTTGAGCTGAAGCGAAAGGTTATCAACGACTCGAATAAATGTTCAATCAACCGATGGTAGAACGCGAGCCGCTCCCGACTGGTCCCCGGGACCTCCAGAACCGCTCCGGTGAGTCCGGACCGCTCGTGGTGTTCGATCGATGAACGGGAAACGAGCGATCGTCCTCCTTTCGGCCGCGGTCCTTCTCGTTTCGGTCCTCGGGGTGTCCGTGGCGGTGGGACAGGCCATAATCACGGGCGAACCCAGATTGGACGCCGACGCTCCCGAGTCGACGCTGACGCCCGGAGAGACGACCGAGTTGGAACTGCAGATCTCCAACGACGGCCGGGTCGGTCTCGGATCGCCCGAGCAACGGGACATCGTGACTGCGGCCCGAAACGTCCGCGTCGAAGTCGAGGGAGACGGGCCGATCGAGATCGAAACGAACCGACAGGCGATCGGGACTGTCACCGAAGGTGAGCCGCGAGGCGTGCCGATCCGCGTGACTGTTCCCGAGGACGCGGAGCCGGGCGAGTACGAACTCGACGTCGAACTCCGGTACGCCTACAGCGCTCGGGTCGAGCAGGGGGCCGGGGTGATGAACGACCGGAGTCGGACCGTCACCCGAAGCGTCGACGTCGAGGTCACCGACGAACCGCGGTTCGAGATAACGGACGTTTCGACGGACGCACAGATCGGCGACCGGGGCGTGATGGAAGCGACCGTCGAAAACGTCGGCAGTCAAAACGCAAGCGACGTTCGGCTCGGATTGGAAACGGCCAGTCCGAAGTTCAGTTTCGGTGCCGGGGAGAGTGAGTCCGCCCGCGCCGGGACCTTAGAGCCGGGCGAAGACACCACGGTCAGATACGACGTCGTCGTCGACGGTGACGCCTCGGTCCGGGAGTTCGCCCTCGACGGAACGGTCCAGTATACTGACCCCGACGGCGTCGACGGCGTCGACGACGGACTCTCAGGCGGCGTCGAGCCGGTTCCGAAACAGCGGTTCAGTCTCGACGACATCGAATCGACGCTCCGCGTCGGTGAGGACGGTGACCTCCGGGGGACGGTCACCAACAACGGACCGACTGACGCCCGAAGCGTCGTCGTCCGGTTCGCCGACGAGTCGCCGAACGTTGTCCCGATAGAGGATTCGGTCTCCATCGGCGGCCTCGAGGCGGGTGAGTCTGCGGCGTTCGAACTACCCATCGAGTTGACGCGGGAGGCCGAGGCGGTGTCGAGGAACTTCGATATGGCAGTCGCATACAGGAACGCCGAAAACGAGCGGCGATCCTTCGAGGATCTCGACGCGGAGGTCGAGATCGGCGAGCGGCGAGACGAGTTCCTTCTCGATATCGACGATCGACAACTCGCCGCCGGCTCTTCGACGCTCGTCGACGTTCAGGTGACGAACAACCTTGACGCGCCGGTCGACAACGTCGAGGCGAAGCTGTTCACGGATGGTCCACTCAGTAGCGACGACGACGAGGGCTACGTAGAGCGACTCGAACCCGGCGAGACGACGACAGTGACGTTCCGGCTGAGCGCCGACGCCGATGCGACCCCGCGGACCTACCCGCTACAGATGGACTTCCGGTACGACGACGAGCGCGGGACCAGCAAGATCTCCGACACCTATCGGACCGCGATCGACGTGACCGAATCCGATGAGGAGGGGCCGCCGTGGCTCCTCGTCGGCGCGGCGGTCGCGCTCGTCGCTCTCATCGGGGCCGCCCTCTACTGGCGTCGAACGCGGGGGTAAGCGACGATGAGTTCCGGTTCGTCGTTCGACAGGGCCGTCGAGCGGGTCAACGCGGTCGCGCTCGGACGGCCGCTCGCCGTCGTGGCCGTCTTCGCTTTGCTCACGGCGGTGCTGATCGGCGGCCTCCCGCTCATCGTCGTCGACGAGGAGGCGACCGACGCGTTCACCGAGGGGCTTCCCGAGCAGGAAGCTCTCGATTCGATCAACGACGAGTTCGGCGACCGCTTCGAGGAGGATCAAGGGTCGACACAGCTCATCCACGTCGGCGATAACGTGCTCTCGAAACCGGAACTGGTTCGGAGCCTCGAGGTCTTAGAACGCGCTGAGCGACGCGCTTCGGTCAGATACGAGGGCGCGAACGGGCCGGGAGTCAGCGTCGCACAGGCGATCGATCCGGCGGCGACGACGCCGGCGGAGATGCGGCGGACTGTCGAGCGAGCCTCCGAGCGTGAAATCCGGGCCGCGATCCGTGAACTGGCGGACGAGCCCGGATTCAACGCGCTTTTGGCCGAGGATTTCAATCCGACCGCGGCTTCCGCCTCCGCGTCGCTCACACTCGTCTTCCACGACGTCGAGGCCGGCCAGACGCAGGATCCGGAGGGGGGCGGGGATCTGCTTCAGGAGGTCCAGCTGTCGATGGCGTCGATCGCCGACGACGCGGGCGGCGACATCCGCGTGTTCGGTTCGGGGATCATAAGCGACGAGTTCGGCAACATCATCGGCGATTCGTTGATCATCGTACTCCCGGTCGTGTTACTTCTGATCCTCGGCTTTCTCGCGATCGCCTACCGGGACCCGATTGATCTCGTCCTCGGGTTGGTCGCGTTGATCATGACGCTCGTCTGGACGTTCGGCACCGTCGGCTACGTCGGGATCCCGTTCGATCAGAACATGATCGCCGTTCCCGTCCTGTTGCTCGCGGTCGGGATCGACTTCGGGATCCACATCATCAACCGTTACCGCGAGGAACGGATCAAGGGGATCGATGCCCTCCCGGCGATGACGGAAGCCAACCGGCAGCTGATCGTCGCTTTCTTTATTGTCGCGGTGACGACGGTTTTCGGCTTCGGCGCCAACGTCATCAGCGATCTGGGGCCCATCAGTAACTTCGGGTTAGTCGCGGCGATCGGGATCACGTACACGTTCTTTATTTTCGGACTCTTCTTGCCGGCGCTGAAGATCGCGACGGACCGGGGCCGTACCCGCCTTTCGATTCCGGCGTTCGGAACGAGCCCGATCTCCTCGGAAGACTCCGCGTTCGGCCGGGCGCTGTCCGTCAGCGCGACAGTGACGAAGGTCGCACCGGTGTTCTTCGTCGTGCTCGCGCTGGTGATCGGCGGCGGTGCGGCGGTCTACGGACAGGACGTCGATCGCTCGTTCGACACCGACGACTTCCTTCCGCCGGAGGAGCTACCGGCCTACATCACCGAACTCCCGGAGCCGTTCGCGCCCGACGAGTACACCGTTACCGCGAACCTCAACCTGCTCGAGGATCGGTTCGCAGTCAGCCAAGACGACACCGCGATCATGTACGTCGTCGGACCCTTCGAGGAGGATCACGCCTTGGAATCTATCCACCGGACGAACGAGGATCCGCCTGATTCCTTCTCGGAAACGGATCGCCGGGCCGAATCCGAGAGCATACTCACGGTGATACAGGCTCACGCCGAGCGAGATTCCGAGTTCGCCGCCCTCGTCGAGCGGAACGATCGATCCGGAAACGGCGTTCCGGACCGAAACCTCGATCGGATCTACGACGAGCTGTTCGCCTCCGCTTCGGGCGCTCGCGCCGGCGAATTCCTGACGGACGATCGTCGGGCGGCGAAGATCGAGTACTCGGTCGAGAGCGACGCCGGACAGGCGGAGATCTCCGCTGACGCCCGGTCGTTCGGCGAGGAGTTCCGCTACAGCGCCACCGCGACCGGCGGCGTGATCGTCTTCAACGCGATCTCCGATCAGATATTCTCCTCGGCCATCCAGAGTCTGATCACGGCGATCGCGCTCACGAGCGTCTTTCTCGTCATCGTCTACGGTGTCTTAGAGCGGCGCCCCATGCTTGGTCTCGTCAACCTCTTCCCGATCCTCGTGACGGTCGCGCTGTTGCTGGCAACGATGCGGGCGATCGGCCTCCCGCTGAACGCCCTGACCGCAACCTTGCTTTCGATCACGATCGGCGTCGGCGTCGCCTACTCCGTCCACGTCACACACCGGTTCATCGACGAGTACAACATGACCGGCGATACCTACCTCTCGTTGCGAACGACGCTCAGCGGCACCGGTGGCGCGCTGACAGGCAGTATGCTCACCACGTCGATCGGGACCGGCGCGCTCGTGTTGGCGATCACCCCCGTACTCGGTAACTTCGGGCTGTTGATGGCCGTGAGCGTTCTGTACTCGTATCTCACGGCCATCCTCGTGTTGCCGCCGACGCTTTTCGTCTGGGGCCGATACGCCTGACCGAGGCGTCCGGGTCGGGTCGGATCACCGGCGCTGAGAAACGTCATAGGATTTATATCTGGTAACACCCTGTGTCCGGCTGAATATAACCCATGTCTACCGATGATCCCTCCGACGACGGACACGAGACAGCCGTCGATGCGAACGGCGAATGTGTGCGCGATCGGCTGGAACAGGAGGCTGAACGGGCGGCTGAGGGGTTCGACGAGGGAGTCGTCGATCTGCTTTCGTGGGTGCTCGACACTGAGACGCGTGCTCGTATCTACGTCTATCTCAGACAGAACCCCGGCAGTACCAGCGAGGAGGTCGCCGAGGGAACCGGGCTCTACCCGAGCACCGTTCGGGAGGCGCTCGCGGAACTACACGACGAGGAGAAAGTCAAACGACACAAACGTGAGTCCGGAAACGCCGGCAACAACCCCTACGAGTACACCGCGATGGCGCCGAGCGAACTGGTCGGGAGCGTCGTCGAGGAGATCCAGGACGAACTCAACACGGTTTTCAATCTCGATTCCCATCTCGGCCTCGAATCGATGGACGGGACTGAACCGGTCGATATCACCGTCAGGGACGACGACGAAGACCGATAGCCACCGTCGGTCGAATCGTCTCAGCACCGTCGTCTCAGCACCGAAGCCACTAAACCGTGGCCGCACATTTCCGCCCTCATGGAAGTCGTGCTGGGCGGAACGTTCGATCCGGTCCACGACGGGCACCGAGCGCTTTTCGATCGGGCGTTCGAACTCGGCAACGTGACCGTCGGGTTGACGAGCGACGACCTCGCGCCGAAAACCCGAAGCGTCGACCGGTACGTCCGCCCGTTCGACGAACGGAAAGCCGAACTCGAAGCGGAGCTCGATTCCTTCGCCGACGAGTACGGGCGGACCTTCCGGATCCGCGAACTGTCGAAACCGACCGGGATCGCGACCGAACCGGGCTTCGACGTGCTCATCGTCTCACCGGAGACGGAGGCCGGCGGTCGGAAAGTCAACGAGGAGCGGAGCGAAAAAGGACTGGACCCGCTCGAGATCGAGGTCGTCGATCACCGCTACGCGGAGGACGGGGACGCTATCTCCTCGACCCGAATCGTGGAGGGTGAGATCGACGAACACGGCAATCTGACGCCGGATACGGACGGACGGGAACCGAAGGGGGAGTGACGACGAAACGGCCCCGATAACGGAACGAACCCGCTGTTTTTTTGCTGTCCCGCGTGCGAGACGCTCGTAATGATCGATCACGCGGACGTCTGTGTTCTCTTGCCCACGCTCGATGAGGCCGAGACGATTGGCGCCGTCGTCGACGGCTTCCGCGAGGCGGGGTTCGAGAACGTTCTCGTCGTCGACGGCGACTCCGGCGACGACACCCGATCGATCGCCGAATCACACGGTGCCCGCGTGATGGTCCAATCGGGGAGCGGGAAAGGACAGGCAGTCCGGGAAGCGGTCGAGGCCATCGAGGCTCCGTACGTGTTGATGGCCGACGGGGACGGGACCTACCGGCCGGCCGACGCCGAGGCGATGCTCGAACCGCTCTCGGAAGGACGGGCCGAGCACGTGATCGGGAACCGTTTTGCGGACATGGAACCCGGAGCGATGACCCGACTCAACGCCTTCGGTAACCGTCTGATAAACCGGCTGTTCTCCGTGATCCACGGACGATACCTGAGCGACATTCTCTCGGGATACCGTGCGTTCACGCGGGAATCCTTCGAACGGTTCCAGCTCGACGCCGACGGGTTCGGGATCGAGACCGAACTCGCCGTCGAATGTGTCCGACAAGGGATCAGAACTGAAGTCGTGCCGATCCGGTATGAGGCTCGCCCCGGAAGCTCCGAGACGAACCTCAACCCGTTCCGCGACGGCAGCCGGATCGTTCTGACTTTATATACGCTCGCGAAAATGAACAACCCGCTGTTTTATTTCGGCAGCGTCGCCTCGCTCGGGACGGCCGCGGGTGTCGGTGTCGGTCTCTTCGTCGGCTACCGGTACGTCGCTCACGGGGTTTCCCACGAGGTACTCGCGTTGCTCTCGGCGTTTTTGATACTGCTGTCGGTACAACTTCTGATGTTCGGCGTACTGTCAGATATACTCGTATCGGTTACCAGAGAGCAGACGCGGCGGCTCGAGGAGATCTCCGATCGGCTCCGCGAGATCGAAAAGTAAGCTGTCGGCGATCGGAACGGGAGACCGGAGATGGGGAAGATCTCAGAACGGTAGCAACGAACGGAGCTGTCCGAGGACGCTGTTGTTCGCGCGCTCGCGCTGGGCCTCGAAGACGGGATGAACCGTGTTCAGAAACTCCTGTCGGGTCTCGAACCGCGCGATAGCGAGTTCATCGAGCGCATCCGAGAGCCGTATCTCGTTTCCCTTCGCGTCGTAGGGGACGGACGGATCGCCGAGGGCCTCGAGCAGTTCCTCGTCGGTTAGCGGAAAGACGACCTCGTTCCGTTCGAGATGGTCGTCGAGCGCGGCGATCCCGAACGCGACCGTCTCGGGCCCGTCGTCGTCGTCTTGCTGTGGCGGCCGTACTCCCATGTACGTACAGTATCCCCGAGCGTCCACTAAAGGCTCCCGACTCGATAGCGGTGAACAGACCTATCTCCGTCGGCTTCCACGTCACCGTATGACCGAGTACACGACGGTCTCGATCCCGAAGGAGCTCTCCGAGCGCGTCGAGGAGACGATCGAAGGAACGAGCTTTTCCTCTACGAGCGACCTCGTCCGGTTCCTGCTCCGGAGCATCGTCATTCAGCATCAAAAGCGGGGCGAGCTCACGGAGGCGGAGTTCGACGAGATCACCGATCAGCTTCGCGATCTGGGCTATCTAGAGTGACCGGATCACTCGGGGGAGCCCTCGAACGTTTCCACCGGCGGCTCGACGTCGACGACATCGAGGGGACGTCCCTCACCCGAGCGGGTAAACGCGGCGACGTTCTCCGTCTCGTACGGCGGGACGGCGACGAAGACGATCTCGTGGAGGTCGTCCGCCTTCGTCAGCGCCAGCGTTCCGTCCGGGTGCGAAATAAACCGGCCGGCGGCGCTCGGCGTCGAGATGTCCATCCCGAAGACGGCGGTCAGAGAGCCGCCGGTGTCGGGCAGATACATGTCGGTGAAGACCAGCCGATCTGGCGGTAGGTCGGCATCCAGGTCCGACGTGGGAGTCACCGTCAGCGAGACGGTGACCGAACTCGGGTCGCGATCCGCCGCGAGTTCGAGTAACGCGGTCAAGAGTCCCTCGGTGATGTAGACCACACACGTGGCTTGGAGAGTGACGTATAAAAACAAACGGACCGTTCCGACGGATCTTCGGGTCGCTACAGTTCACTCCCATCCGCCATCGACCGTATCTCGGCCGCCCGTTCGCGTATCGCTTCCCGCTCGTCGGCGTCTTTGTCCGCCCAGTGTGAGTAGACCAGCCCCATCCGGTGGTTCGAGCCGAGTTCGCCCTCGTTTCGGCCCAGGAAATCCCAGTAGAGAGCGTTGAACGGGCAGGCGCCTTCGCCCGTCGTTTTCGTTTTGTAGAACGGACACCCCGAGCAGTAATCACTCATCCTGTCGACGTAGTTCGCCGATGAGACGTACGGCTTCGTCGAGATCGAATCGGTACCGAACGTACCCATCCCAACGACGTTCGGTGTCGTGACCCAGTGGTACGCGTCGACGTATCCGGCGTGAAACCACTCGTTGAGCTGTTTCGGTTCGACGCCGTAGATCGTCGCGAAGTTGCCGAGGATCATCAGCCGCTGGATGTGATGGGAGTACCCCCGCTTGCGAACGCTGTCGACGGCCTCAGAGAGACAGGCCATGTCGGTCTCTCCAGTCCAAAACAGCTCCGGGAGCGGCTCCGTCGCCCCGAGGTTGTTTGCCGACGCCATTCCCGGCTCACGGCGGTAGGCGTGTCGGAGGAACTCCCGCCAGCCGAGGATCTGTCGGACGAACCCCTCGACGCTCTCGATGGGGGCCTCGTCGGCGTCGTAGGCGTCGATCGCGCCCCCGATTACTTCAGCCGGACGAAGCAGTCCGATGTTGAGACTCGAAGACAAAAGCGCGTGGTTCATCGCCCATTCGCCCTCCAACATCGCGTCCTGATACGGGCCGAAGACGGGTAGCCGGTCCTCGATAAACCGATCGAGCGCGGTGAGTGCCTGCGCCCTCGTCACCGGCCAAAAGAACGGTTCGGGGTCGGCCCAGTCGGTACCGTACGGCGGTTCGTCGTAACTGTCCCCGCCGAACTCCGAGTCGACCCATTTGGCCGTCGTCTCGGTCAGTTCGTCCGGTTCGAACCGCGGTGGATCCGGCGGTCGGTACTCCGCCCCCGGAAACTCGCGGTTCTCGTCGTCGAAGTTCCATTCGCCGCCGACCGGTTCGCCGTCGGCCATCAGATAGCCGGTTTCGCGGCGCATGTGTCGATAGAACGCCTCGTGACGATACGGCGGTCCACCGTCGGACCACGTATCGAACGTCTCCGGTGAACAGAGAAACCGCGGGTCGGGACGAAACTCGACGGTCCCGCCGTGTGAGTCGATCAACGTCCGGAGTCGGTCGGTCGCCCCGTGGGCCGAGCGTCGTGTCGTGAGGATGTGATCCCTCGGATACGTGTCGAAGTGTCGCTCGAACCCTTCCTCGAACGTTTCCGTCTGCCGGTACTCGACCGTGTAGCCCTCATTTTCGAGCCCGTCCCTGAAATGTCGCATCGCGCCGAAAACGAGCGTCAGTTTGTGCGGGTGATACGGCTTCCGGCGAGCGAACTCGCGCGCTTCGATCATCAGTACGCGCTCGTCGTCAGTCCCTTCCAACGGTCCGGATCGAGTGAGACAATCTCCCAAGACGAGTACGGTCATATCGTGTGCCCGGATCAGATTAACCCGATACTCACAGCACGGCTCCCCCACTCATAAGGATCCACGAACGGTCCAGCGACCGCTTTTACACGGTTAATGATGCAAATGAATCGTGAGCCGTTGACATGGCTCAACGGGAGTTTATGTATCCTGAGCACGTACTCTACGGTGTATATGAGAGACCTCAGCCGACGTCGGTTCGTACTCGCAACGGGCGCTGTCGCAGCGAGCGGTGCACTTGCCGGATGTGGCGGAAACGGCAACGGAAACGGCAACGGCAACGGAAACGGTAACGGCGCGGACGACTCCCCCGAAGGACGGGCAACTGCCTTCCTCGACGATCAGGACGCGCGCGAATGGGACGGCGATATTGCCGAGCAGGATACTGTCGACGTCGGTGCCGGCAGTGAGGGCCTCGCATTCAGCCCGCCCGCGATCAGAGTCGAACCCGGAACGACGGTCACCTGGGAGTGGACCGGCGATGGTGGCGGCCACAACGTGGTCAGTGAGGGAGAAAGCGACTTCGAGTTCGAAAGTGAGCGGACGGACGAGGGCGGGCACACTTTCGAGCAGACCTTCGACGAGGAGGGCGTCGCCCTGTACGTCTGTACACCCCACCGGGCACAGGCGATGTACGGCGCAGTCATCGTCGAATAACGATCCAGATTCGCGCTGTTTTTATTATCCACCTTCCTACCGGTCGGTGTGAAACGCGTCACGGAACAGGTGTCGAACCCCTTCGGCATGCGGGCGCCGGGCGAACCGGCAGTGTACGGCTACGGCGACGCCAACGCCGACTTCCACGTCATCGGAGCCGACGCCGAATCCCACGGCGGCGCCGAGACGGGCGTTCCGTTCACCTCCTCGCTCGCCGGCGAGCGGATCCAGTCCGCCCTCCATGCCGTCGGCTTTGCCGTCGAACCCTACAGCGACGAACCCGAACTCGAGAACTGTTATCTCTCGTATCTCCGGCTATCGCCGGGCGATCCAGAGGATCTAGAACGGTATATCGACGCCGAACTCCGGGCGTTGAACGCACACATCCTGCTTCCCGTCGGCAACGAGGCGTTCTCGTACGTCCTCTCGGAGTTCACGACACAGGCGCGGACGGTTCCCGCGGACTCGACCCGACTGCACGCCGCCGAAGTGCGGGGTCGGGGCTTTCTCGTCGTCCCGGTGCGTGATCCAAACGAGTGGGAACCCGGCGACGAGCGGGCACTGATCGATCGTCTCGAGGCGCTTTTAAACAGCGATTACCGCCAGACGAAGGGTGTCGCGACGACGGTCGGATGAGATCATCGAGGTTCGGTCCGCCGTCCTCCGCTCGAGCGGAGCGATAGTCACCGGTTCGTCGGTCGCCGGTCAAACGAAACGTTTTGTGGGCCGGGCGAGCATGGCTTCGCATGACTGATCCGAAACTCGGCTTCGAACTCGGGACGATCTCGCTCGGCGGGTCGGCTTTCGAAGGTGAAAACAGCATTTATATCCTCGGGACGGAACCCGACGCGGCGACGACACTCATCGATACGGGCGTCGGGACCGAAGACACCAGACGCGAACTCGAGGCCGGACTCGAGCGGTACGGGACGTCGGTCGGGGAGATCGACCGACTCCTCTTGACGCATTATCACGCCGACCACTCGGGGCTGGCCGGTGAAATACAGGCGGACAGCGACTGTCAGGTCTTCATCCACGAGGCCGACGCGCCGCTCGTCGGAAACGATCCGTCCACCCGGACAGCACACTCGGACCGATTACACCGGACGGTCGACGCCTGGGGAATGCCGGACGACAAACGGGACGAACTCTTCACGTTTCTGGAATCGAGCGAAGGGATCGCGGGAGCGCGTCCCGACCTGACGACGTTCGACGGCGGGGCGACGTTCGACGTCGGCCCGGTCGAACTGGAGACGGTACATCTGCCGGGGCATACCCTCGGGCTCACCGGATACGCGTTCGAGGGACCGGACGGTGAGGAGGTGTTCAGCGGCGACGCGTTGTTGCCGTACTACACGCCGAACGTCGGCGGTGCCGACGTCCGCGTCGAGGATGCGCTCGGGGCGTATCTGGAAACGCTCCTCGAAGTGATCGAACGCGGATACGAGCGGGCATGGCCCGGCCACCGAGGGCCGATCATCGACCCCGCCGGTCGGGCCGCTGATATCGTCGTCCACCACCGCGAGCGAACCGAACGAGTGCTCTCGGTGCTGGATTCGGGGCCGGCGACACCGTGGGAGGTCAGTGCCGAACTGTTCGGATCGCTGTCGTCGATTCACATCCTTCACGGTCCGGGAGAGGCCTTCGCCCACCTGGAACATCTCGAATCGGCCGGCGTCGTTTCGAACGACGGGGGTGTCTTCGAACGTGTGACGGCCGATCCGGATCTGAATTCGCTGTTCCCGGACGTCTCGGGCGCGCTCTGAATCCGCGCCGAAACTGAAAGGGCTTTCAGGCCTTCGGAAACCACATCCGGAACCGCGTCCCGGTCGGCGACCGATCCCTGACCCCGACCTGGCCGTCGTAGGACTCGATGAGCTTTTTGACGAGATACAGCCCGAGCCCGTCACCGTCGCTCGTTTCAGATCTGATTCCCGGCTCGAAGACCGACTCGCGGATCCCTGCCGGGATCCCCTCGCCGTCGTCGACGATATCGACCACGACGCCGTCCGCTCGCTCCGATGTGGCGACCCCGACGGTGAGCTCTTCCGTGGCGTTGTGTGTGACGGCGTTGTCGAGAAGGTTGTAGAACACCTCGTCGATGAACTGGTTCGATTCGATGTACAGCTCGTCTTCGATCGCTGTGTCGATATCGACCTCAGGCGTGTTCCCTCTGAGTTGATCGACCTGTTCACGGAGAACGCGGGAGAGATCGACCCGCTCGAACTCCTGGTCGCCTGTTTCGGATTCCAGCACCGCGTTCGCGGTCTCGAGGAGTTTTTCGATATCGTCGGTTCGATCCTGGATCCCGGAGACGGGATCGACTCTCGAGTCGATCGCCGCGGGGTCGATCGAGTCAGCGTATCCAGAGATCACCGTCAGGTGGTTCTGGATGTCGTGATCGAGCAGCTGAAAGAGGAAGACGAGCGTCTCCTCGCGGTCGGCCTTCTCGGCGACGAGCCTGCGGTTACGCATAGCCCGACTCCGGTTGAGCCCGACGAGGACACCGGCTGCGGCCCCCATCGAGCTCACCACGACCAACTCGTTTACGAACCGAAGCGTGAGGACGCCCGAAGTGAGCTCCGAGATAGATGCCCAGACGGCCAAAAGTCCCATCAGCGCGGCACCAACGAAACACCGCTTCGTCGCGGCAAGACACTCGGCGGTCGAGAAATCGCTGCGGTAGATCACGATCCCCGACATGAGAACAATGTAGCCGAACAGGACGTGGACGACGATACCGAGAACGGCCTGGTTGATCGCGGTCGTTCGAGGGCGGTATATCGCGAACCAGAAGGCGAGCCCGGTCCCCGCGAAGGCGATACCCAGCGTTGCGAGGAAAACGCCGAGCTGTGTCCGACGGGGCTTTTCAGACATCGATGCCCGGTTGGATGGGGTATCCCGACAGACCGTCCCGTTGACGGAGGGACCTCCGGCCGGATCCACTCGGAGATCGGCGATTCGACACCGGGTTCGACATATCCAGCGGTATGGGGGCAAGACACACCACCTTTCGGGGAGATTCACGGACCGTTTCGGCGTCCGAAACGCCCGCTAGTTCCCAGTCCTGGACGGCAGTGCAGTCGAAACCGAAGACCGATCACGCTCCAGTCCGACGAAGGATGTATGGAGCCGGATCCGACCGACTCGGACCGATCCGACGAGCGGATCGACGACGAGGAGATCGAGGCCGTCATCGGACATTACGACGATCCGTCACATCCGGACGCGCTGACCGTCGAAACGGCCAGAGAGCATCTCGGAACGATTCAGCAGTGGTTTCTCGAAGAATGGCAAAAGCGCCTCCTCGACGTTCGGGAGCGACGGCTCGAGGTCGCATCGGATACGGGGGACTCGGTCGTCTTCCACGATCCAAAGCGCCGGTTCTGGGATCGGTTGCTCGACGATCTGGACCTGTACGACTCCGTCGACCGGACGGTGCTTCGAGTGATCCACCACCGGGCGGGCGAGCGGATCGCCGGAACGTCTTTCGACGGTACCGATCCGATCGTCGTCACAAAGCCCCGACGGGCCGATGCCGGCCAGCAGTTCCTCGAAACGGTTATCGGTGCGCTGACCGGAGCGGGGCTGTCTCACGCCGAGGCGTGGGCCTACTACGGGATCGAGATCCGAGGCTACGACGGAAAAGAGTGGATCGACAGCGGATTCGCGGGCGATCGGATCGAACTCGCCGACGCCGTCGAGCGGGCGCGGGAGAAACTCGATGCGGGCGGATAGGGCTGTTTGCCGAACCGCCGAGTGTCGGCAGTGTGTCGGGGGCCGATAGCGTTTTATCCTCACTCGGTGTTCATCGGCACATGTCACCGTCGGACGAAGTCGTGGAGATCGATGTGACGTTCGATGACGGGCTGCTCGCCCGGATCGATCGCCTGCGCCGTCAGCCGGGATACGAGACCCGATCCGACGTCGTCACGGCGGCGATCGAAGCGGCCGGAGAGTAGGCGCCGTCCGACCAACCCGTCAGGCATTTCTTCGGGCCGGGTAAGCTACCTGTATGGACCGAAAGCGGGCGATGACGAGCGTCGATCTCGCCGCATTGGTCGGCGAGCTACGCGGATTTACCGGCGCTATCGTCGACAAGGCGTATCTCTACGGTGACGGTTTCGTCCGCCTGAAGATGCGCGATTACGACCGCGGTCGGATCGAACTCGTGATCGAGGTCGGCGATCCCAAACGCGCCCACGTCGCCGTTCCCGAACACGTCCCCGACGCACCCGGACGGCCGCCGAACTTCGCGATGATGCTCAGAAACCGCATCTCGGGCGCGACCTTCGAGGGCGTCGAACAGTACGGTTTCGACCGCATTCTCACCTTCCGGTTCGAGCGTGAGGACGCGACGACGCTCGTCGTCGCGGAGCTTTTCGGCGACGGCAACGTCGCCGTGATGAACGAAGACCGGGAGGTCATCGACTGTCTGGACACCGTCCGGCTGACGTCCCGGACGGTTGCTCCCGGCTCACAGTACGGCTATCCCGACGAACGGTTCAGCCCGTTGGACTGTGAGTACGAGGCCTTCGCCGCACGGATGGCCGACTCCGATACCGACCTCGTCAGGACGCTCGCCACGCAGCTCAATTTCGGCGGCCTCTACGCCGAAGAGCTGTGTACCCGTGCCGGCGTCGAGAAGACGACCGAGATCGGCCGGGCGACCGACGAACAGTACGAGGCGCTTTTCGGCGCGCTCGAGCGGCTTCGAGAGCCGATCCTTGAGGGGAAGACGGACCCCAGACTCTACGAACAGGACGGGAGCGTCGTCGACGCGACGCCCCTGCCGCTCGAGGAGCACGAAGCGGAAGGGTACGACGCGGTGGGCTTCGAGAGCTTCAACGGTGCGATCGACGAGTACTTTCACCGGCTCGAAACCGAGACCGAGGAGGAGACAGAGACGGGAAGCGACCGCCCCGACTTCGAGGCCGAGATCGAGAAGTACGGACGGATCATCGACCAACAGGAGGGTGCGATCGAGAAGTACGAAAACCAGGCACGACGCGAACAGGAGAAAGCCGAGTCGCTTTACGGCAACTACGATCTGGTCGACGAGATCTGCTCGACGGTACGCGATGCCCGCGAGGACGGCGTCCCTTGGGCGGAGATCGAGGAGACCTTCGAGGCCGGACGCGAGCGCGGCATCGAAGCGGCCGAGACCGTCGTCGGCGTCGACGAAGCCGCCGGGACCGTGACGATCGATCTCGGCGACGGCGAGATCGAACTCGACCCCACGGTCGGCGTCGAGAAGAACGCCAACCGGCTCTACACCGAGGCCAAACGCGTCCGAAGCAAAAAAGAGGGCGCACAGACGGCGATCGAGGACACCCGTGAGGACCTAGAGGAGGTAAAGCGGCGGCGCGAGGAATGGCAGGCCGACGATGACGATGAGACGGACGAAGGGCGTATCGAGCGCGATTACCTGTCGATGGCCTCGGTCCCGGTCCGGTACGACGAGAAGTGGTTCGAGCGGTTCCGCTGGTTCCGAACGACGGACGGCTTCCTCGTGTTGGGCGGACGAAACGCCGACCAAAACGAGGAACTGGTCACGAAGTATATGGATCCCTCCGATCGGTTCTTCCACGCACAGGCCCACGGCGCGCCGGTGACAGTGCTGAAAGGGACTGAACCCGGCGAACCGGCCCGGGATGTCGACATCCCCGAAGCGAGCAAACGGGAGGCCGCCCAGTTCGCGGTCTCGTACTCGTCGGTCTGGAAGGACGAACGGTTCGAGGGCGACGTCTACGAGGTCGGTCCCGATCAGGTGTCGAAGACCCCCGAAAGCGGCGAGTACATCGAGAAGGGGAGTTTCGTCATCCGCGGCGAACGCGAGTACTACCGCAACGTCGCGGTCGGTGTCGCCGTCGGCATCAAATGTGAACCCGACACGCGCGTGATCGGTGGCCCGCCGTCGGCGATCGAGCCGGTCGCCGAGACGAGTGTTCGGCTGGAACCTGGACAGTACGCACAGAACGACATCGCAAAGCGGCTCTACCGGACGTTTCGGGAACGATTCAACGACACGAGCTTCGTCCGAAAGGTCGCGAGCGCGGACCGGATCCAGGAGTTCTGTCCGCCGGGCGGGAGCCGCATGCTCGATTGACGATCGGCTGAAACTGACCCCGCGGGTTATAAGCGCCCGCCGAACATCGGGGAGTGTATGTTCCGGGAAGCGTTGGCCTATCCGACCCGCTCACCCGAGGGCGGTCGTTCTATCATTCTCGGTGGAATCGCGGTTATCTCCGTCACGCTCTGTTTTGGTATCGCGGCGCTCGATCAACCCTACGCGTATCTAGCCGTCGTCGGTGTCATCCCGTGGGTTCTCCTTCGGGGGTACTACGTACGAGTCATCAGAACCACGATCGGACGGGACCGACCGACTCCACCGCGGTTCAACGACCTCCGTCGACTCTTTTCGGACGGAGCGATCGCCGTCTCGATCTCGGTGGTCTACCTGCTCCCCGGCGTGCTCGTGTTGGCGCCGCTCGTCGCCGCTCAGGCGTTCGAGATCGATCTGTCCGACTTCCTCGTCTCGGTCGGGGTTCCCGACTCCGCCACGACGGTGTTGATCCCGACGATCGGGCTGTTCGCTGTCGTCGCCGCCATGACACTTCTCGGCGCGCTCTACGCCCTTCCGGTCGCAGTCGGTCGGTTCGCACACTCCGGACGGTGGCGTGACGCGTTCGAAGTTCGAACCGTCGTCAACGCGGCGATGACGGAGGATTACGTCATCGCGTGGGGCGTTTCGTTCCTCCTACAGGTGGTGTTGTTACCGTTCGTTTACTCGCTCCGGATACTCCTCGTCGGGTTCTTCCTACATTTCGTCGTTATGGCCGGAGTCAGATACTGCTACGGGCAGGGTATAGGCGCGGCGCTGAACCTGGAGCCGGTCGGGCCCGAAGCCCTCGAGACTGCTCCAGACGACACCGGGGCGGCCGAAGGCCCCGATCAGACGCCCGCTTTCGTCCGGGTCGGAACGGACCGGTGGGGCGTCTCGCCCGGGAGAGATCCGGACCCGATGCCGAAGGCCACGCTCTCCGAGAAACGAACCGGACCGAATGGAGACAGCGGCGAGGGGGACGGAGATGCCGACCACGGAGAGCCGACGCTTCGGTCCGCGGTCCGACGGGTACCCGAGGACGACCGGTAACCGAATCCGAGGGCACTTATCGCACCCGAACGGAGACCCGAGTATGCGAATCGCCGACCGCGAGCGCGTCGACGGCGGCCGAGAACGGATCTCCGTCGTACCCGAGAGTCTCGACGATCTGTGGCACCTCACGTACATTCTCGAGCCCGGCGACGCCGTTTCGGGCGATACGACGCGACGGATCCAACGCGACGACGACAAGATGCGGGACACCGGCGGACAGCGCGAGCCGATGTGGCTGCAACTCGAGGTGACGGACGTCGAGTTCGCCAAGTTCGCCAACCGCCTTCGCGTCGGCGGCGAGATCGTCGACTGTTCGCGGGAGGATCAGCTCGGCTTCCACCACACGCTCAACGTCGAGGACCACGACGAGTTGACAATCGAGAAGGTCTGGCAGGTCGACCAACTGGAACGCTTAGGGGAGGCCGTCGAGGCGGCCGAACAGCCCGACGTCGCGATCGTGACCGTCGAAGAGGGACAGGCCCACGTCCACACCGTCGCCCAGTACGGCGTCGAGGAGCGGGCCACGATCACCGGAACGACCGGGAAGGGCGAGTACACTCGCGGGCGCGAGGAACTCTTCGAGGAACTGGCGGCGATCTTAAAACGGCTCGACGTCGAGGCGATCATCCTCGCCGGCCCGGGGTTCACCAAGCAGGACGCACTGGGATACATCGAAAACGACGCTCCCGAGGCGGCCGAGATGACTCAAGTCGTCGACACCGCAAGCGTCGGTGACCGCGGCGTCCACGAGGTCCTCAAACGGGGCGCGGTCGATCGGATCCAGGCGGAGACGCGGATCTCGAAGGAAGCCGAGTATATCGACGCGCTGATGGAGCGGATCGCCGAGGGCGCGAAGGTCGCTTACGGGATCGAGGAGGTGGCGGAGGCCGCCGAGTACGGCGCAGTCGAGCGGTTACTCGTTCTCGATGACCGCCTCCGCGAGGAGCGGGCCGGCGAGGGCGAGTGGGAACTCGACGTCAACGACGTCATCGAGAACGTCGAACGCCAGGGTGGGGAGGTAACCGTCTTCTCTCACGAGTTCGATCCCGGACAACAGCTCTCGAACCTCGGCGGGATCGCGGCGCTATTGCGGTATCGGCTGAACTGACCTTGGTCGGTATCACCCCTCTTTCCGCCGCCGAAGATCCACCGTCAACCCGTCGCGTGCGACCCGAACGTCGCCGTCGAAACGCTCCTCTACGGAGTCGACCATCTCCTCGTGGTGGCCGTCGGTATGCGGGTACAGATGCGTCAGATAGACGCGGCCGATCTCGTGGCCGGAAAGGGCGTCACCGAGTTGGCTCGGTGTCGGGTGATTCTCGACGTCGATACCGTCGGGGAACGAGCAGTCGTGTGCGAGGACGGCGGATCCGTCCGCGAGCGCCGCGACCGCCTCGGTGGCCTCGGTGTCGGCCGAAAAGGTGAAGATCGCGTCGTCGGTCTCGAACCGATAGGCGAGACAGTAGATCGAGTGAACTGTCTCGACGGCCTCGACGTCGTACCCGGTCACCGAGAACGCTCCCGGTTCGACCTCCCGAAACGAGAGATCGAACCGACCCTGCATGTAGTCGTGGACCGAAAGCAAGTTCTCGACGAGTTGTTCGGTCCCTTCGGGCCCGGTGATCTCCAGTTCGGTCTCGCCCGCCAGCCACCGGGCCTTCAAAAGAGCCATCAGATCGGAGACGTGATCGAGGTGGTGATGTGTCAAGAGGACCGTCCCGATCCCCTCGTAGCCGACGTCCGTCGAGACCAGTCCGTGGAGGACCCCGCTACCGCAGTCGACCAGAAGCGGCTCCGCCTCGCCATCGGGGTCTTCCAGCAACAGTCCTGTCTGGAACCGTTCGCCCGTCGGCATCGCCGCGCCGGTCCCGAGGAAAGTCACGCGCATGTCGCGGTATGCGGCGGCGAAGGGCAAAAGGCGTGGGGTCAAGCGTCCGTCGTGGTCTCGGAACACCGCTTCGGCACGCCTGACGGTCGAAGGGTCGCCGCGGGCCAAACCCACTTGCCGGGGCGGCCCCTACGGCCGCACAGATGGGAGACGCCGAGACGGGTGACACCGAGGCCGTCGTTAGGGAACTGCTGTCCGGGGAGGGATTCGACTACGACCCCGAGTCCGTCCCGATCGACGACGCAGACGCCTTCACGCGGCTCCGGCCGTCGACCCAGGAGTGGTGGGTCGAGAACTTCGGTGAGTTCGTCCCACAGAACGGCGGCTTCTTCACGCCGCCACAGAAGGGGGCTATCCCGCTCATCGACGAGGACGAGAACTGTCTGGTGGCGGCGCCGACCGGATCCGGCAAGACGCAAGCCAGCTTCTGTGCGATCATCGACGACCTCTTCGGTCGTGCCACAGGTGACGACGGCCTCGAGAACAGCGTCTACTGTCTGTACGTCTCCCCGCTGAAATCGCTGGCCAACGACATCCACCGCAACCTCGCCGAGCCGCTTTCGGGTATCACCGAGAAACTCGAAGCCCGCGGCGAGTCCGTCGAGATACGCCACGCCATCAGACACGGTGACACGAGCGACAGCGACAGGCAGGCGATGCTCGAGGAGACGCCACACATCCTCAACACGACGCCGGAGACGCTTGCCATCCTGCTCAACAGCCCGAAGTTCAAGAAGAAACTCGAGACTGTCGAGTACGTCATCGTCGACGAGATCCACTCGCTCGCGGACAACAAGCGCGGTACGCATCTGTCGGTCTCGCTCGAACGGCTCGAACGGATGTGTGAGACCTCGCCGACCCGGATCGGCTGTTCGGCGACCGTCGAACCGCTCTCGGCGATCGGCGAGTTTCTGGTCGGCGGGACGTCGACCGACGACGGCTGGCAGCCCCGCGAGTTCGAGATCGTCGACGCCCGGTTCGTCCGGGAGTTCGACATCGAACTGCACTGCCCGACGGACGATCTCATAAACACACCGCGAAACGTCGTCACGGAGCGGTTTTACACACAGTTGGACGAACTCGTCGCCGATCACACGAACACGCTCGTCTTTACCAACACCCGATCGGGGGCCGAACGCGTCCTACACAACCTCAGAGAGCGCGGCGAGTACGACGAGTCGAACTCCGGCTGTCATCACGGTTCCCTCTCGAAGGAGCGTCGAACCGAGATCGAGCGGGGTTTGAAAGACGGCGACCTCGACGTCGTGACGACCTCCACCTCCCTGGAGTTGGGGATCGACATGCCGTATATCGATCTCGTCGTGCAGGTCGGCTCGCCGAAAAGCGTCGCGGCGCTACTGCAGCGCGTCGGGCGGGCGGGCCATCGGCTCGGCCGAACGGTCAAGGGGCGGGTCATCGCACTGGATCGGGACGAACTCATCGAGTGTGCGGTCATGTTAAAAAAGGCCGAAGAGGGGTTCGTCGACCGCGTGTTCGTCCCCGAGAACGCCCACGACGTCGCCGCCCAGCAGGTCTACGGCATGGCGATCAACGGGCCACGGCCCGAGGCCGAGATCCGGAACGCACTCGAAAGCGCCTACCCGTACCGGAACTACAGCGACGACGAATACGAGTCGCTGTTCCGGTATCTGACGGCCGACTACGAGGGGATGGAGGAGAAGAACGTCTACGCGAAGGTCTGGCGGGACGAAAACGACGCGCCGGGCGGCGAACACCACCACGAGGAGTTCGAGCCGGGGACGCCGCTCGTCGGCAAGCGCGGCCGGCTGGCCCGCGTCATCTACATGACGAACATCGGGACGATTCCGGACTCGTTCAGCTGTGACGTCTTCACCCGATCGGGCGAGGAGTGGGTCGGGCAACTCGACGAGTCGTATCTCGATACGCTCGAGTCGGGCGACGTATTCGTGCTCGGCGGGCAGCGTTACGAGTACCGATACCGTCGCGGCTCGAAGGTGTACGTCGATCCGACGAGCGCCCGACCGAACGTCCCCTCGTGGTTCTCCGAGCGGCTCCCGCTGTCGTACGATCTCGGCCGCGAGATCCTCCGGTTCCGCCGCGAACTGCTCGGGTTGCTCGAATCCGACGGCCCGCCGGCCGTCCGCCGCTGGCTCAGGGAACTCCCATTGGACGAAAACACCGTTCGAGGGCTCACGCGGATGTTCGAAACACAACTCGAGTACGCCGGCGCCGACAGCGTCTCGACGGACCGCCGTCTCAGCGTCGAGATCGAACTCGACCGGGAGGCCTACCGCCGGAACTACTACGTCCACGCCAACTACGGCCGACAGTTCAACGACGGCCTCTCACGGCTTTTGGCCTACCGCTTCGCGCAGGCGGCCAACGCCAACGTCAAGATCGCGGTCGCAGACCACGGCTTCACTCTCTCGATGCCGTTGAACCGGAAGGTCGACATCGAGTCGGTCCTCGAAGGGATCCACGCGACCGAGGTCAGAAACGACCTCCGGGCGGCGCTTTCGGGGACCGATCTGCTCAAACGCTACTTCCGGATCAACGCGACCCGGTCGCTCATGATTCTCAAACGGTACAAGGGATACGAAAAATCCGCGAGCCAACAGCAGGTCTCCAGCGAGATGCTGCTCGGATTCGCCGAAAATAAATCCGATTTCGCCGTCCTCGAGGAGACCTACCGGGAGATACTCGAAGACAAACTCGACGTCGGGGCGGTCGAGACGTTCATCGCGAGCGTCACCGCCGGGAGCATCGATCTCGCCGTCAACCGTGTCGACTCGCCGACGCCGCTGGCGTTCGGCCTCGCGACGTTGATGGCGAGCGACGTCGTCCTCGCCGAAGACGAGTCCGCCGTTCTCCGGGAGTTTCACGAGCGCGTGATGGCGGAAATCGGCGACGGAACGGATGACCCGACCGTTACCGTCGACGCTGGAGACGGGAACGACTAGCCGCCAGCGACGGTTTCGTTACCCTGTCCCCGCTCGTCTTCGGGACCGACGATCGTGGTCTCTTGGCCCCGTTCGACCGGGATCCGTTCGATCACCTCACCGTCCTCGTCGGTGATGAGGACGTAGTAGATCGCGTCCGGATCGTCCTCGTCCTCGATCGGTTCGAGATCGTCTTCGGTCACCGTTCCGGCGATGAACGACCGGATCGCGGCGTCGTCGCGTATCTCGACGGTTCGACCTGTATCGGCGTTGACGAAGACGTTCCGTGTCACGTCGGTGAAATCGGTCGGCGTGACCTTGATATGCCACCACAGATCGCCGTCGATCGTGACCGGGACGGGTTCCGTGACGACGAAGTTCTGTCCCCAGTTGGTCCGTGAATCGGCCGACCGGGCGATCCCCATGGCGCGCTCCGGTCCGGTCAACGTCGTGTCGCCGGTACCGAAGAACGTGTACTTGCCCGTTTCGGCGTCGGCGAACCACACTTCGTCGAGGCCGCGGGTATCCTGTCCGTAGGGTTCCATGGCAGTCACGTACGACATCCGCTCGCCCTCCAGATCGATGACGAACGGCTGGGAGTTGTCGGCCCCGGAGGGGAGTCTGGCGATCTCGATTTGTCCCTCGTGGGCGCCGACGACCGGCAGTTGGTTGATGATCCCGTTCCGGTAGCCGAGCGATCGCATCTCGTCGTGCGTGACTGTCAGGGGGTAGAGCCGCTGTCCTTCGAGGATCGGGTTCTCTCGCGCTCCCTCGGGAGAGAGGTGATCGATCCGGCCGTCGGGATGGACCAACGCGCCGCCGTCCCAGGTCGGCGTCGTGTGTGGGAACGGAAGCAGGTGCCACTCGTGGCCGGTCTTCGGATAGTACATGTACGGTCGGCCGTCGTGGCTGAACTCGACGGCGTCGTCGTCGTACTTCGCGAAGTAATCGGTCGTCTTCAGGTTCCACTCCGCCGAACGGTGGAGCAACATTCCTTCACCGTACGTGAAATCCTCCTCGTACACGTTTATTTGTCTGTCGTCCATTCGCGTCATATCGGTGACGAGCACCCCACGCTGGTTCTCGATGAGTGTGTTCCGGAACCCGTCCGGTTGAATCGCGTACGACCACGCCAACGCTCCGTCCTCGGTTCGGGCGATATCGCTCGTTCCGAGCCTGTGTTGGCGATAGGAGACCGATCCGCGCGTCGTGACGTCGGCCACCTGTCGAGGGACGACCCGTGGGTTCTCGGGGTTCGCCTGCGGGAACTCCCCGACCTCCGTCGCGTCGCCCATCGTCTCTTGGGCCAAAGTTCGCTGTTCGAGCATTCCGGCCGGCACGCTCACGAGAATCGAGAGGACGCCGAGTACGAGAACGGCGCTCACGAACAACCTGAGCTTCCGTCCCGAAGAGCCCTGAAGGCTCAACAGGACGTCGATCGGGCTCTCGGACTCTCTGAGCACGCGCCCGAACGACTGTTTCGTGGCTCCCTCGACGTCGAACGGCGGGAGGAGCCACAGAACGAGCGCAGCCAGGACGGCTCCGCCGCCGAAAACCGCCATTCCGGGGGAGTAAAAGATCCCGTAGACGACTCCGTGCCAGATCGGTCGGGTGAGATACCCGACGAGCAAAACGAGACCGACACCGAGGAGCCGGACGGCGACGTGGATCGCGAGCGAGCGCCCGTCGGCACCATCGCCGCCGGAGGGACTGTCGTCTACCATCACGGAGTGTAGTGCGTACTCACTGATAAGGGGGCGTAATCCGGTGGATGATCGAACAAGAACCCGTAATCAGTCGGGTGATCAACCTTTGATATTACAGACCGGCTCGACGCGGACAACCTTGTCGCCGATCCCGAGATCGTCGGACACCTGAACGACGTCGTCGACGTTCTTGTACACGCCGGGCGCTTCCTCGGCGATCGTCGCGCCGGTCTGTGCCTTGACGTACACCCCCCGTCCGCGGAGCTCGTCCTGAACGTCGCCGCCCCAGAACTCGTTTTTCGCCTGCGTCCGACTCATCAGGCGGCCGGCGCCGTGGGCCGTCGAGCCGAAGGAGACCTTTAGGGACTCGCTCCCGCCACAGAGGACGTACGAGCCTGCGCCCATACTGCCGGGGATGATAACGGGTTGGCCGACGTCCCGGTACGCGTCCGGAACCTCGGGGCGGCCGGCCGGAAACGCTCGGGTCGCGCCCTTCCGGTGGACGTACAGCTCCTTCTGTTTGCCGTCGACGGTGTGTGTCTCCTTTTTCGCGATGTTGTGCGCCACGTCGTAGAGCAGCTCCATCCCGAGGTCTCGCCAGGAGCTCTCGAAGACGTCTTCGAAGACCGTCCGGGTCCGGTGGGTGATGAGCTGCCGGTTGACCCACGCGAAATTGGTCGCTGCGCACATCGCCCCGTAGTACGCCGTCGCGAGCTGTGAGCCGGCGGGTGCGGCGGCCAGTTCCTTGTCCGGAAGCCGCTCGCAGAATCCGCTGTGGGCTTTCTCGATCTTCCGGAGGTAATCCGTACAGACCTGATGGCCGAGCCCCCGCGAGCCGCAGTGGATCAACACGACCACCTGGTCGGCTTCGAGGCCGTAGGATTCGGCGATTTCCCCGTCGAAGACGTCGGTGACTCGCTGGACCTCGAGGAAGTGGTTCCCGGAGCCGAGCGATCCCAGCTGGTTCTGTCCGCGGTCCTTGGCCCGCTGTGGAACTGCCTCCGGATCGGCGTCGCGTCTGACGCCGTTGTCCTCGCAGTGTTCCAGATCGGATTCGCTCCCGTAGCCGGCCTCGACACACCACTCGACGCCGCGATCGAGCGCGGCTTCGAGGGCTCCGTGATCGCCCTCGATCACGCCGCCGCCGCCGAGCCCCGAGGGGATCGCCTCGAACAGCGCGCTGACGAGTTCCTCTTCGCGACCCCTGAGATCGTCGTACTGGAGGTTCGTTTTCACCATCCTCACGCCACAATTTATATCGTAGCCGATCGCGCCCGGCGAAATGCAGCCGTTTTCGGCGTCGATGCCCGCGACACCGCCGACCGGGAACCCGTATCCCTGATGGCCGTCGGGCATGCAGATCGCGTACGTCTCGATCCCCGGCAGGTGGGTCGCGTTCTTCAGCTGTTGGAGCGTTCTGTCCTCGGCGATCTCCTCGAGGAGGCGTTCGTTCGCGAACACCCTCGCTGGAACGCGCATGCCGCCCTCCTTTGGGATCTCCCAGACGTGTTCACGGACTTTATGTAGGGTAACGTCGCCCGCCTCGAACGTGGTCATACTCGATATTGTGTCGCCGTCGTTCAATACCTTACGACACGGAGAATCCCTTACGGCACGAGGGGTTTTTGCCGTCCGATCGACGCCGGCCGGGACGTTTCGAACTGCGTGACGAGCGGTGAGTCCGAACCGGCCTTGATATGGGTTCGGAAAAACTCTCAGACATGAGCAAGTCGGTCGCGAAGTCCCGCCTCGAGGGTCGGCCGTCACTTCGACCCGCCGGGAAGCGGATCGAACGGACAATCGATCGTAGACGAGTGAGTACGAGACCATGACGCGGACCGAGGCCGCCCGCCAACGCTCGACGACCGATCTTCGCGCCGTCGTCGTCGACGACTCCCAGTTCATGCGAACCGTCATCGGGGATATGCTCGAGGCGGACGGAATCACCATCGTGGAATCCGCCTCGGACGGGGCCACCGGGGTCGAGGCCGTCGAGCGACACGACCCCGACGTGGTCACGATGGATCTCGAGATGCCCGGAATGGGCGGTCTCGAAGCCCTCGGGGAGATCATGGAACGAAACCCCACGCCGGTGTTGGTGCTTTCGGCCCACGCCGACGACGGTACGGAGGCGACGTTCGAGGCGATGGATCGGGGTGCCGTCGATTTCTTCACGAAGCCCAGCGGCGAGGTGTCGGTCGGGATCAAACAGCAACAGGACCGGCTGACAGAGACGGTCCGATCCGTCGCCGGGGCCGATCTCTCGGCGGCCGAGGCGGCGGCCAGCCACACTGAGACGGGATCGCCGGGAACGGCGACCCCGTCCTCGGCGTATCTCGAGGAACCGACGCTCGTTATCGGTTCCTCGACCGGCGGTCCGACTGTCGTCGAGGGGGTTCTCGGTGAACTCCCGTTGGAGGCTGATCTCCGGATCCTGATCGTCCAGCACATGCCTGACGGATTTACCGGCCGGTTCGCGGACCGCCTCGACGCCGCGAGCGAGTACGCGGTCAGTGAGGCGACCGACGGCGCGCGGATCGGTGGCGGCGAAGCGCTCGTCGCGAAGGGCGGGACGCATCTGGAGGTGTCCGGATACGGCGGCGGACGGATCCGGGTCTCGCTGTCCGAGGATGAGCCGGTCAACAACGTTCGGCCGGCGGTCGATGTGACACTCGAAACGGCGGCAGCGCAGATCGACGGTCCGCTGACGGCCGCGATACTGACCGGGATGGGCGCCGATGGCGCGGACGGCGTCAGGGAAGTCAGCGCGGCCGGTGGAACGGTACTCGCACAGGACGAAGAAACGTCCGCGGTGTTCGGAATGCCACAGCGAGCGATCGAAACGGGAGTCGTCGACGACGTCCGCCCCCGTGACGAACTCGCAGCCGGCGTTTTGAACGCGATCACGACGGAGGGACCACGATGAACGACGACCACATGCATGCGTTCGTCTCCGAGTCCAGAGAGAGCATTACCGACCTCAACAACGCGCTCCTCGAACTCGAGGACGATCCGAACGACGAAGCGGCGATCGAGTCGGTGTTTCGAACCGCCCACACGCTGAAAGGGAACTTCGGCGCGATGGGATTTTCGAACGCGAGCGAACTCGCACACGTTCTCGAGGACCTCCTCGACGAGATACGCGACGGCGAGATCGAGGTCACGCCGGCGATCATGGACGCGGCCTTCGAGGGCGTCGATCGCATCGAGACGATCGTCGACGATATCGAACGGGACGGCGAGTCGACGACGGACCCCGACGAGACGACGGCACGCCTCAGGGCGGCGATCGAGGAGGGGACCGAAGCCGCGGCGAAAGACAGTCCCGACGCGGCGGACGACGATATCGGGGACACCGGCACGGTAGACGACGAGGAAATCAGTGGTGAGGACCGAGACACCGGCGACGGCGCTACGTTCGTCCACGCCGCCGAGGCGCCGGAGTTCGAGTCCTCGGATGGGATCGTCCACGCCCGTGTCGATCTCGACCCCGATGGAATGCTCGGTGTCGACGCGATGTTGACGCTGGATCCCATCGCCGATTCCTTCTCGGAACTGACGACGGCACCGGAACGAGACGAACTCGAGGAGGGCGAATACGACGGCTCGTTCGATCTGTTCGTCCCCGGAACTGAGCCGTCCACACTGAGTGAGACGCTCGAGACGATCGGTGCCGTCGAAGCGTTCGAGGTAACGGACCTCCTCACCGGTGCCGAAAGTGCCCAACCGCCAAACGACGGTTCGGACGACGAGCAGTCGAGTGACTCCAACGGGGAGGAAACGTCGGAACCGGAAAGCGCCGGTCCCCGGAGCTCGACCGGCGGCAGTGAGATCTCTTCGGTTCGCGTCGACGTCGATCGACTCGACGAGCTCCACGGACTGGTCGAACAGCTCGTTACCGGTCGGATCACGATCCGGCGGGCAATCGAGGACGGCGACATCGAGACGGCGGAAAACAGTCTGAACGACTTCGACAAGGTGACATCGAGGCTCCAGAACACGGTCATGGACATGCGGCTGATCCCGCTTCGGCGGGTAGTGAGCAACCTGCCCCGCGTCGTCAGGGACGTCGCCCGAAGCCAGGGCAAGGAGATCTCCTTCGAGATACACGGTCAGGACATCGAACTCGATCGGTCGATCCTCTCCGAGATCGAGGATCCGCTCATCCACATTCTCCGAAACGCCGTCGATCACGGCGTCGAACCGCCGGGAGAGCGGGAAGCGGCCGGCAAGGACCGTGAGGGTCAGATCGAACTCCGTGCGTCCAGACAGCGCGATCACGTCACGATCACCGTCTCCGACGACGGCGGCGGGATCGACGCCGACGCGATGCGCTCGAAAGCGGTCGAGGAAGGCGTCGTCTCCGAATCCGAAGCGGAGACGATGCCCGACGACGAGGCGTACGATCTGATCTTCCATCCGGGCTTTTCGACGGCCAGCGAGGTCACCGACGTGAGCGGCCGGGGCGTCGGAATGGATGTCGTCCACAGCACCGTCGAACAGCTGGACGGAACGGTGAACGTCGACAGCGAACTCGGCGAGGGAACGACAGTCGAGCTCAGGCTTCCGGTTTCGGTCGCGATCGTCAACGTCCTGTTCGTCACCGTCGGAGCACAGGAGTACGGCATCCCGATCAAGAACATCGACGAATTGACCCACGCGAACGAGACGGAGACGGTCAACGGCGAAACGGTCGTCAGACACGACGACGAGGTGTATCCAGTGATTCGTCTCGATGAGGCGCTCGAACTCGACGAGGAACCGTCGATCGATGACGGGACGGCAGCCGACGACACGGCCGTCGCGACCGACGGCGGACCGCCCGACGAGGGTGACGGAAGCGACGGAACGACCCGAACCGGGACGCTGTCCGAAGGGGACGGGATGTTGGTCCGGATCCGCAAGTCCGTTCGCCCCGTCGCGCTTCAGTGTGGTTCGTTCAGCGATCAGGAGGAGGTCGTCGTGAAACCTCTCGAAGGATCGCTGAGCGGCATCCCGGGACTCAGCGGGACCGCGATACTCGGCGACGGAAACATCGTCCCGATACTCGACGTGGTGAGTCTCGAAAAATGAGCGGCACAGACACAGATTCGGGCCTGCAGCGAGTCGTCCGGTACGTCGCCGACAGCATGCCGTTCGAACCGGACTCGTACAACGAGTCGTATCTCGATCGGCGTATCTCCGCCCGGATGCGCCGGACTGACTGTCAAGAGTACGACGCGTACCTCGAAGTGCTCTCCTCGGACGCCGACGAGCGGGCTGCGCTCTTGGACGCGCTGAGTGTCAACGTCACGAGCTTTTTCAGAAACCCCGACGTCTGGGAGGGGCTTCGAGGGGTGCTCCGGGAACTGACCGACGAAAAGCGAACGGTTCGGTGCTGGAGCGCCGCCTGCTCCGACGGCCGTGAGCCGTACTCGATCGCGATGCTCGCACGGGACGATCCACGGATAACCGATCGTGCAGTCGAGATCACCGCAACCGACATCGACGAAGAGGTGCTCGAGACGGCCCGGAACGGCGTGTACGAATCGACGCGGACGACCGACATCGGCAGCCAACTCGAGCCGCTTTCCGCTGTGGAGGAACACGTCACGGTCTCCGAGGACGGGACGTCCTTCGCGGTCGACCCGGACGTGAAACGGATGGTCACTTTCGAGCAACACGACCTGATAAGCGGTTCGAAAAAGGGCGGATACGATCTCGTCCTGTGTCGGAATCTCCTTATTTATATCAACCGTCCGTATAAAGAGCCGATCTTCGAGACGCTGACGGGGGCGCTTCGGGCGGACGGGATCTTGACGATCGGGAAATCGGAAACGCTACCGAGGTCGTTCAGAGACGAATACGAGCCGTACGATCGACAGAACCACATCTACCGGAGGACGTGAGATGTCGCTGTACCAACTGGAGCGAGAGCGGGATCTCGACGAACTCGTCGAGACGCTTCGTCGGAGCGAGAACCCGCCGATACGCCGTCGGGCGGCCGAGATCATCGGCGGCCTATTCGAGTCCGACGACGTCGACGAGGACGATCTCCTGTTGAAATCGGAGAGCGGAAACGAACTCGGGATCGATGCCGCCCCCGGTGCGGAGTCCGACGCAGAATCAGTTATCGACGTACTGGTGTCGGTCGTCGCGAACGACACGAACCGGGCGGTCAGGGCCGCCGCGATCGACGCGCTGGACAAACACAGCCAGGAAGCACTCGAGCGGGTCGTCGCGGAACTCGCCGACGAGGACCTCGAGTCGGCAGCCGACTGGGTCGCCGCGAAGGCCTTCGTGCGAGTGCTCGACGACGACCAGCCGGAGCTTCGAATGGCGGCGGCGACGGGGCTCGGTCGGGTCGGCGATCCGAGCGTGACGAAGGGGCTGATCGACCGACTCGAGGACGCCGATCCGAGAGTTCGGGCCCGGTCGGCGACCGCGTGTGGCCGGATCGGCGATCCCCGTTCCGTCGGGGCGTTGGAAGCGATATTGAAACGGGACGGGAACGTCGAGGTCCGGAAAGCGACCGCGGAGGCGCTCGGGTCGATCGGGACCGAGGGATCCCTCGGGGTGCTGTTGGATGCCGCCGACGATCCCGACGACTCGGTCCGGCGCGTTATCGCCGATTCGCTCGGCGAGTTCGGAAGCGTGCGGCCGGTCGAAACGCTGGTCGGCTATCTCGAGGACGACTACGAGGCGATCCGACGGACGGCGATGTTCTCGATGGTCGAGATACTCTCGAACGCCCCGCCCCAACGGAGCCACGAGGTCCGCGAGGCGACGGCGGACAAACTCGACGCCGCGACGGCCAGTGAAGTGATCCCGCCGCTCGCGGAGATCCTGACGAAGAGCACCGGCACTCCCCAGCGCCGCAACGCCGCGTGGCTGCTCGGACGCGTCGCTGGCACGCGATACCGGGAAGTTGCCAGGGAGGCGCTCGTCGACTCGCTCGGCGATGATGACGGCATGACGGCTCAGTTCGCGGCGACGAGTCTGTCGCGGCTCGACGATCCAGGACTGGAGTCGGAGCTTCTCGAGTTGGTCCGGGACGGAGGGGCCGACGAGACTGCCCGCTCGAAGGCGCTTTTCGTCCTCGGGAAGATCGGGGGTGAAACGACCAGAGCCGAACTCGGCGCGTTCGTCGACCGGACCGAAAGCGACGCGCTCCGCGAACAGGCGTTTTCGGCGCTCTCGAAGCTCGGCGGTATCGGCGCCGGTGAGATCCCATGAGCAAGTCCGAACGGAAACTGCTGGACACGACTGGGCGGTTCACACAGGTGGTCCGCGACGGGGAGAAACTCGGGGACATCGGCTGGACCGACGGGCGAATTCTGCTGTCGAACCGACGGCTCGTCCTCGCCGGAACGAACGGCAAACGGACGATACAGCTCTCGAAGGTCGATCGGATCGAAGGTCGATACGACGTCAACCGCGCGATCGCACAGGTCACCGATTACGTGAGCGTCCGCATCGACCGGGACGTGTTCCTCGTTTCGACAGGCGAATCCGAGAGCTTCGAGCGGGCGCTCCACAAGACGATCCTCGACGGCGAGATCATGTTGCTCAAACACCCGGCGATCGAGGGCGGCGTCGTTCAGGACGTCAGTTGGCGAAAAGCCCGCGTGAAAATAGACGAGGAGGCGGTCAACCTGGCGGTCGAGGACGGATCGTTCGTCCAGATCGAGATCGACGACGTCGGGACGATCGAACGGGCCGAACGGACAGTCAGATCGAAGGAGCGGCCGATACTCGAGGCCGAACACACCGAAGAGGGAACGAGCGTCGAAACGTATCTCTCCGGCAGCGCGAAACACATCTCCGTTTTGAGTTCCGTGCTGAAACGGGGGGCCGAACAGAACGCCTCGTCGATCGATCTCAGCAAGGACGAAACGGAGGTGCTGATGGCGCTTTACTCCGGCGTCTCCTCGTTCGAGGTCCCCGAATTCCTCGATATGGAGCCGGACGACGTCGAGGAGATCTACGAACGGCTCATCGAGTTGGACGTCCTCCAGGAGGTCCGGATCCGTCGGGAGGTCGCGCTGAAACCTCGGGGTCGGAACATCGCGAGCGAATCGATGAACACGCAGTGAGGGGTGTCAGTCGTCCGCGTCGACCGGTTCCGCCTTCGGTATCGTCACGTCCGGCAGTCCCGATTCGATCTGTTCGCGGTTCTTCTCGAACTTTCCGGGAAGGACGAGCCGTCCACCGAGCTCCTCGAGCGGTTCGTCGCTGTCGTATCCCGGCCCGTTCGTCGCGAGTTCGAACAACACGCCGCCGAACTCACGGAAGTACACCGAACGGAACCAGTGGCGATCGATCTGTTCGGTCGGGCGAAGCCCCGCCGACTGGACGGCTTCGCGCATCGCCGCCTGATCCTCGTCGGTGGGCGTCTGGAAGGCGACGTGATGGACCGTCCCCGACCCCTGCCGGCCGCCCTCGATGGTCGGCAGGACGTCGACGTACTTCCCGACGACGCCCGGGGCGGCAAATCGGGTTCGCTCGTCTCCGGGGGTATCCCCCGACGACTGCTCGGTTCCGACCTCCTCGAACCCCATCGTTCGGAGCAGGTCCTCGCTCGGCTGTGGGTCACCGAGCCAGAGCGTCACCGAGTGAAACCCCCTGATTGCGGCCTCCTCGGGGACGAACGCGGTCCACGGGACGGTCGGATCGTCGTCCGGAACTTCGACCTCGACAAGTTCGACCGGGAGGCCGCCCGGATCCTCGAACGGGAGGACGGTCTCGCCGAAGCGCTCCACGCGATCGTCGTACTCGACACCGTGTTCGTCGAACCGATCCTCCCAGTAGTCGAGACTACCCTCCGGAACCCGGAAGGCGGTTCTGGAGACCTGCCCCGAGCCGACCTTCCCGCGCGAGAGGTCCTCCCACGGGAAGAAGGTCATGCTCGTGCCGGGGGTCCCCTCGGCGTCAGCGAAAAAGAAGTGATACGTGCCGGGATCGTCCTGGTTGATAGAGCGCTTGACGAGCCTGAGACCGAGCGTTTCGATCCAAAAGTCGAGGTTCCCCTGCGGATCGTTCGTGATGCAGGTGACGTGGTGAATGCCGGGCGTCGGCGGTGGCGAACTCATACCCGAACGGAGGGGCCGAGAGAACTTCAATCCGCGCTGACATCGGTGTTACCGGGCGGCTGCGAGAGCCCGGCGATCGACGCCCCTTCGAGCCTACCGCCGGGCGGCGATCCGGATCGAAACGACCGAGAGCAAAACGACGCCCCAGATCGACGCGAGAAACCCGAACGCGGCGACCCATCCGACGGTGTCGGCGGCGGTTCCGACGACGGTCGTGCCGACGGAGCCGACGAGCAGATACAGCGTCCGGAAGACCCCGAATCCCTTGCCGCGGTTCGTCGCCTGGAGGCTGTCAATCATCCTCGCCTGGAGGACGGGCGTGGCGCTCAACGCGCCCCCGGCCAGAACGACGCCGACGAAGGCGGCCGGCAAGGTGTTTCCGACGACGAGAACCGCGTAGCCGGAGAGGCCGGCCGACGCCAGTACCGTGAGGGCGCTGTCGGGACCGATCCGATCCGAGAGCCGCCCGCCGATCGGTTGAAAGGCGGCCGACGTCGCGAAAAACAGCCCGAAGAGGAGGCTCGCCGAGCCGACGGAAACCCCGTACTGTGCTATTAAAAAGGCCGGCAGGAACGCCATCGCGGCCAGATCGACGAAGTTGACGAGTGTCATCATGAACGTCGTGTTCCGGTTCCGCGGCCGCCGAACGATCTCGAGGAGGGTTCGGACGGAGAAAAGCTCCGCGAGCGACGCGTCCGGATGGGCCGGCTCGTGGGTCGGGCGGTGCCACAGAAAGAGTCCCCCGGCGACGACGGCGAGCACTGCCCCGAGCGCGAGGGCTGCCCGCCAGCCGTATCGGACGCCGACGGCCGCGGCAGCGATCGGGGCGATCCCGCCGGCGATCTGCCCGCCGATCCGGTGGGTACCGATCGCGCCCCCGACGGCGTCGAACGTCCGCGCGAGCAGCGCCGTCGCCGGGTTGTAGTACGACCCCGCACCCACCCCGAGTGCGATCACCGCGACGGCGAAGACGAGAAACGTCGGCGACGCCGCTAAAAGAAGCGCGGCGGCGGCCGTAATCCCAAGCGCCGTGAGGACGACCCGGAACTCGCCAAAGCGGTCGGCCGAGACGCCGCTCGGGAGCTGTGAGAGGGCGTAGGCGATCCACATCATGGTCAGGGCGACGCCGATCCAGCCGTGTGAGACGGCGAACTCTTCCCGTATAAGCGGGACGAGCGGTCCGATGATCACCTGTGAGAACCTCACGGAAAGATACGCAAAAAGACAAAGCGAGAGGACGGTGTACCGTGCCGACCAGCGATCTATGACCCCCGATCCGGACCACGGTGTTCGCATCAGTTCGGATAAGCGGTCCGGGGGTGATTATATAAATTCGGGCGTTTCGGCGGTTTTTCCGCGGTCACGGATGCCTCACGCCGGAACGCGCCAGCGATCACCAGGATGATCACGCGCCGATCGGACTGGTGTCGGGCGATCGGGCAAGGGGAAGTCCTCCGATCGCCACGAGATCCCGATCGACGACGGCGTGTTTTCCGAGCGGGGATCACTCGGGAAGATATATGAACGAGCCGAGCACGCCGACGGTCCCGACCGCGGCGAGAAGCAAAAATCCCACGTCGAAATACCCGAAGTCGGCGAGCACACCGATCAAAAACGGGGCCGTCGCGCCGAAAACCATCCAGCCGGCCTTGACCGTTCCGAACCCGGTCCCCTGCATGTCCGCCGGGAGCGAGTCGGCGATGTACGTCTGGGTGATCACGCCACAGCCGTTCCAGCTACTGAAAAGGATCGTCACGAGAACGAGCGGGACGAGTCCCTGTGCGAACGGAAGTATCCACAGTGCCACGACGCAGCCACTCAAAAAGGCAAGCAGGGCGTTGCGCGTCCCGATACGGTTCATGAGACTGCCGGAGATCGGTTGAACGATCGCCCCGATAGCGAAAAACAATCCCAACAGCCCCGCCGCGACGCCCGGGGAGAGCCCCTTCGTCGCGATGAGATACGCCGGGTAAAAAGAGGTGAACCCCTGGATGATAAAGGAGACGCTCGCCTGGACCGAGACGACGACCGGGACCGACCCGACGGCGATCCCGTTCAAGATGTGTCGGACCGTTCCCATCGAGAGCTCGTCGACGGCGCTCGTCGATCCGGAGGTCCGCCCTGGCACGGTGAGCCAGAGAACGACGACGACGGCCGCGAACAGCGGAACGAACACGCCGAAGCCGAGGCGCCACGTCAGATACGTCGCGACCAGCGCTGCGGCGGCCGGGAAGACCGTGTTCCCGATGCTCCCGGCGGCCATCGTCAGCCCGACGGCCGCGCCGGACTCCTCCGAGTAGAGGTCGGTGAGGATGGTAAAGCGCGTCGGCCCGTACAGCGCGGTCGCGAGCCCGAACGCGATCGTGCCGGCGAAGAACATCCACACGGTGACCGACGTGGCGACGACGAGCACCGCTCCGGCCGAGATCGCCGTGCTGAGAACCAGGATGTTCCCCTCCCCGATCCGATCGCCGATGATCCCGCCGGGGATGTGACCCACGGCGTAGGCACCCCAAAGCGCCGTCAAAAGGAGTCCGACCGTCGAGAGCCCGATCCCGAACTCGGCCCTGAAAAAGGGAACCAGGGCGGGGTAGACGAAGCGGACGCCGATCGAGAGCGCCCAGCCGACGGCGACAGCGATCAGTATCCATCCCCGTCCGTCGGCCCACAGTTCCGCCGTGATCGTCCCCAGCGAGCGTTTGATCGAGCGTACAACGTGATTCACGGGCTGTCGTGTATTTCTCTCTCCACCCTTCGGGGTAATTTACCTTTCGTAGCCGATCCGCTCGTCGCATCACCGATCGACAGCCGGACTTCGGCGTGTAGGACCCGTTGCCGGAATCGAAAGTGCCCGCCGCAGACGCAAATGAGTATATTTTTAATTATCGATGGTATTCACAACCGTATGGCAGTTCATGGCACCCGTGATCGTCGAATTGATCCCGCTTCTCTCCCGGGGATCGTACCGTTCGACGTCCCGCATCTCTCTCGGCTGAGCTGGGAACTCGGCTCCCGGATCGTCGAAAACGAGGCGGAACTCGTTGGCCGCTGGCGTCACGCGGGCCGGCGGTGGGAACTCTCTGCGTTCGGCGTGGCGGAGAACACAGCCGTCATCCGGGTTCGGACCTCGGTCGGTCGGGAGCGGTTTTACACGGCGATCCGATCGGAACTGCAATCGTCCCTGCCGGAACTGCAGTCGGCGGCTGCGTGGCGACGGGTCGATTAGTTTAATTACGTTTCCTCGCTGACGATCGACTCGTAGCGGGCGCCGGTCTGTTTCAATGTCTCCGTCGAGTAGAGCCGCTCGTGTTCGACCGGGAGATACTCCGAGGCGAGTTCGTCGATCTTCGCGTCGACCGCCTCCTGATCGCGGCCGTGGATCATGGTAAAGAGGTTGTACTCCCATCCCTGTTCGGGCTGCCGCGGTCGGTGATAACACAGCGTCACGTAGGGGAGCTCGCCGACGGCTTCCCCGTGGGTATCGAGATCCCCGTCGGGGACGTCCCAGACGACCATACAGTTCGAATCGAACCCGGTTACGATGTGGTTGACCACACAGCCGATCCGTTTGATACAGCCGTTCGCCGAGAGGCGTTCGATCGCATCGAGGACGTCCTCGAGCGGCGCGTCGACGGCGCTGGCGATCTCTCGGTACGGCGTTCTCGAGAGCGGGAACCCGTCCTGAATCTCGAGGATAACTCTCCGATCGAGCACCGACAGATCGGCCGCCGCCGTCTCGGAGATCCGGGTCGCGTCGACGCTCGTCTCTGCGACCGACTCGCGTGCGAACCGATCGCCGTTGACGACGGGAAACTCGAGATCGATGTAGAAGTCGGTCAACATGGGCAACACCAGCACCGAACAGCCGGTTTCGGCCTCGATCTCTGCGAGTATCTCGTCGCGTTTCTCGAGCGATCCCGCGGTGACGACGAACCACATGTTGTACTCGTGGTTCCGTCGGTAGTTGTGGTTCACCTGCCGGTGGCCGTTGATCGCTTCGGCGATCTCCTCGAAGCGCTCTTCGGGGGCTCGAACGGCGGCGAGCGTCGACGCGCCGATAACCGGCGGATTGAGGACGGCTCCGAACCGCCGGAAGATCCCCGACTCCCGGAGCCGCTCGACGCGCTGGAGAACTTCCCCCTCGTCGATACCGAGTTCCGATCCGACGCGTTCGAAGGGACGTTCAGTGATCGGGAACCCCGATTGGTAGCCGTCGATGATCGCCGCGTCGATCTCGTCGATGTCGGCTCGCCAGTCGTCGCCGTTGGTAGCCGGCGTACTCATTGAATCCCGGTAGGGCACGGAGGGTTTAGACTTCATCGGTCTTTCGGCTGGGACGGTTGATCCGTCGCCGAACCGGGGATGTTTTTGTTCCGGGATCCCGATACCCGTACATGGCACAAACGACGCGATCGTACGGCGAGTGGCCGTTGAAACGGCTGATGACCGAAGTCGTCGGGTCGGGACACAAATCCGCCGACGACATGACGCGAGCGCAGGCGAAGGAGGCGTTCCGTCGGATCCTCGACGACGAGCCGGACCCGACGACGCTCGGGGCCTTCTGGCTGGCCAACCGCTGGAAGCGGAACACGCCGGAGGAACTGGCCGCCTACGTTGACGTCATGGCCGAGGGCGTCGAAACCGGCGTTCCCGAGTGTGATCCCGTCGATTGCGGGGCGAACTACGACGGGAAGGGTCGGAGCGCGCTTTTGGGGGTCGCCTCGGGGCTCGTCGCCGCGGCGGCGGGCACGCCCGTCGTCGTCCATTCGGGGGATCGGGTACCCACACAGAAACAGGACGCCTACAAGCACGTCCTCGACGAACTGGACGTCGAAACGGACCTCTCGCCGGCCGAATCGGCCGAGATGGTCGACGAAGTGGGCTTCGGGTTCTATTATCAGCCGAATTTCGCCCCCGAGATCGTCGCGCTGTCGGAGCGACGCGACCGGATGGGCGTCCGAACGTTCGTCAACACCATCGAGACGCTCGCGAACCCGGCTGAGGCGTCGATCCATCTCGGCTCTTTTTATCATCTCCCGTATGCAAAACGGATCATCGACACGTTCCGGGCCTCGGAAACCGCCGACATCGACCGCGTCGTCATGTTTCAGGGGCTCGAGGGGTACGACGACGTCCGACCGGGGTCGACGAAAGTCGCCGTCTGGGACCGCGGCGACGAGATCGAAGACTTCGACATCGAGACGCCCGAATACGGGATGGACTTCGACAGCGAAGACCTCGCCGTCGACGACGTGGCCGCCGATTCGGCAGAGATCACCGAGGCGGTGCTCGACGGCGAGCGCGACGATCGGTTCGCCGACGCCGTCGCGGTCAACGCGGCGCTTCGGATCTACGCCGGCGGTGACGCAGACGATATTGCAGGCGGACTCGACGCCGCACACGAAGCGATCGGGTCGGGCGAGGCGGCCGGTCGGCTCAAAGCGCTTCGAAGCTTTTGAAAACCGCCGCGTTCGGTCAGCGGTGACTACCGGACTCGAAGGGAGAGCGCGATGATCGAGAGCCCGACCAGGACGAACAGGCTCTCGATGAGGACCCCGACACCCAACGCGACGCCGAGTATCTCGAAGGTGATACCGGCGAGGCCGACGCCGACGACGATGAGCCCGAATCCGACCGCCAGAAAGCCGAGCGAGCGATCGTAGGTTCGTCGGTACGCCCTGAACGCGAGATACGTCACGACGCCCCCGATGACGAGTATGAGCGTCTTGACGACGGCGATCGCAAGCTGAACCTCCGGACCGATGCTCGTGTGTACCATAATTATTGCTCCCTCCGTACCTCCGACCACATTTCCGCGAGCCGTTCGTCGGCTCGCTCCGCCGGGCGTTCGATCTCGACGCCGAGCTCGGCGTCGGCGTCCCGGGTGACGATCACTGATTCGAAATCGACCTCGTATCGGTTCGCGTGGCTGCCGTCCTCGCGGATTTCGGTCCCCTCCCGGAGGAGCGTCGCCTCGACCAGCCGGTCGAGTTTCCGATACAGCGTCGAGCGGGGGATCTCACACCGCCCAAGCAGCTCCTGAGCCGTCCGCGGCTCCGTCAGCTCGTCGAGAATCGACCGGCAGTCCTCGTCATAAAGCGCTCCCAGCACCGCCTCCATGTCCGCGGCGTCGTCATCGACCGACGGGTCACGGACCATACGCCGGCGTTTCGACGCGAGACGGTAAATACAATCGTGTTTCGGATGCCGACAGCGTTACTGGAGGATCCGCTGGAAGACGACGCTGTCCTGCTGTCGGTCCGCGTGATCTCCCGGGGCTATAACCAGTTCGGCAAAGAGGCCGTTCGCGACGATCGAGAAATTAAATCCTCCGCTTCAGAGCCACTCGTCGGGCTTCGTGTCGTAATCGAGCCCGGTCGCTTCGATCCCTTCGATTTCCTCCTCGGAGAGATCTTCCGTCTCGAAGGCGGAGCCGTCGAAACGGATCAGCTTCCCCCGCTCGGTCGGCGTCGGCTCCCTGTCGCGGCGTCGTGCCACCTCGACCTCCTTGCCGTCGAGCTCCTTGACGATCGTCTTGAGCGCGACCGGCCGACCCCAGAGTTCGAAGACCCGCTCGAGTGTCGCTTTGGCCTCCTGTAGATCCAGCGCGACGCCGTTGTACTGGTGGGCGAGGAGCAGTTCGTTTCGGTTCCGGAAGTTGCCGTCCTGCACAGCGATCTTCGGCTTCCCGAAGTTGGTAAACTGGAGCATGAGCTTCTTTTTGACGTCCGCCCCGTCCGTCGACGTGACCCGGAAATCGCCGGTCGTGTGGGTGTATTCGTAAGTGAAATAATTGTTCTCCTCGACGAACTCGTCAGTGAGAAACGCATCGAGAAACGTCACGTCGTTGTGACTCTCTCTGATTTCGAACATCCGTTCCCAGCCGGCCGTCCGGTCGACGTCGTCGATCGCCGCCTCGATCGAGCCGTAACGATCCGTCTCGAACAGATAGCGGGCAGTCCGCTCGAGTTCGCTTCGGCTGACACGTTTGAGGAACCCACGGTTGCCCCGCTTTGGGAGCGAGTAGTGTCGTTCGGCCATCCCCTCGTACGTCAGTAGCTTCCACGGGTTGGCGGTGACGTCGAGATCCTCCTCGCCCTCGCGGACCCGGGCGAGCGTATCGGCGTCGATCCGTGGATCCGAGGGGTCGAGCGCTCGGAGGTGACCGACGGGGTCCTCGACGATCGGCGAGGGTTCGAGCGCCGAGAGGACCGCATCGAGATCGACAGTCTCCTCGAAGTTCCGCCAGGTGACTCCATCGACGCGGAGCAGGTGTTCGATCACTTCCCGCCGGTTCCGTCGGTTCTCGATGTACTGCCACAGCTCGAAGCCGAGTTTGTAGGGGTTCAGTCCCGGCGAGCCCAGCACCTGGGCCATGTGATCCGCGTAGGAGACGAACTCGTCGGCGCCCGCGAAGTTCTCGTCGGCCATCATCTTCGACTCGAAGTAGCTGGCCCAACCCTCGTTCATCACCTTCGTCATCTTCTGCGGGGCAAAATAGTACGCCTCCTTTCGGAGGATTTCGATGATCTCCCGTTGCCACTCCTCGTAGTCGGTCGCCCGCCCGGACTTGTCGTCGTAGGCCTTTCCGTGGGCCGCCAGAAACGCCAAGAGATCCTGCTCAGGCTCGGCCGGGAACGTCGGCCCGTCGCCGTCGTCGGTCATAGACTCTAACCACGCCTCGTCGAACACCTCACGCTTGATTTCCTCGGAGAGATCTAACTCCCCGAGTTGTTCGTCGATATCGTCCGGCTTCGGCGGCTCGTTCCGCCACTCTCCGGCGGCCGAGAATCGCCGATGTTGGTCGATGTTGTCTTCCAGACAGAGTACGTGGTCGATCCACTCCTCGACGTCTTCCCTGGAGACTTCCGGGTCGTTCATGTACTCCTCGATCGTTTCGGCGTGTCGTTCGAGCATCGCGGCGGCGTCCGGCGACGTCCCGAACATCCGGAACCACTCGTTGTTCTTAAAGAAGTCCGTGTGGGCCTCGACGTGAGTGATGACCGCCTTCTGATCGGCGAGATGGTTCGATTCCTGAAGGAAGGCGTTCGACGGGTCGTCGTTGTTGACGATCTCGAAGGCCTTCCCGCCGAGGAACTGCCGCTGTTTGCGCTGGCGGTCGTAGCTCATCCCCCACCGCCAGTGCGGGTATCGACGCTGGAACCCGCCGTAGGCGATGAGTTCGTTCATCTCGTCGTGATCGACGATCCAGTAGTTCACGTCGTAGGGGTCGAGCCCGAACTTGCGGGCGAGTTCGTTCGCCCCACGGGCCGCTCCCTCAAGCGTCTCGGCGATTCGCTGTTTGCGGATGCGGTCGTTCGCGTTCATGTGTCGTCTGTCTCCGTTCGGAGAACGGTCTCGATCGCGTCGAGGACGTCGCCGGGGCCCTGTACGTAGGCGACGGCGACGTTCGAATCGCGGCCGAAGTGATCCTCCAGTTCCTGTGCGTGGGTCGCGTTGATCGCGTTACCCGACGGCTGAGTCTCGACGTACGCATGGAGGTTCGCCGGGATCTCCTCCATCAACGGGATCACGCGCTGTTCGGTGTCGTTCGAGGAGTTCTCGGAGTCGCCGGCGGCGAAGACGTATCGGTTCCACTCGCTCCAGGGGTACTCCTCCTCTAAGATCTCTTCGGCAAGCTCGTAGGCGGTGGAGATCCGCGTGCCGCCGCCGCTCCTGATGCCGAAGAACTCTTCGCGGTCGACCTCCCAGGCCTCGGCGTCGTGGGCGATGTAGACGAACTCGGCGTTGTCGTACTTGCCGGTCAGATACCAATCCAGCGGCGTGAAGGTCCGTTCGACGAGCTCTCGTTTCGGTTCCCGCATCGAACCCGACACGTCACGGATGTTGACGACGACGACGTTCTTCTGTCGTTCCTCTATAATTTCGGGGTATCTGTACCGTTCGTCGTCCCGACGGAACGGGATCCGTCCGATCCCCTCCCGGCGGATCCGAACCGACGTCGGCTCACGGTCGATCGCTTCCTCCATCTCCTCGATCGACTTCCATCGAGCGTCCTCCTCGGGCGAGATCCCCTCGTGGGCCTCGTCGATCCACGCCCGCGAGACCGGGATCCGTTCCCCGCGAGCCCACTCGAAGACCGCCTCAGGGCCCCAGCCGTCGACGCGGAGCGCCTCACGGACGTACGACTCGTCGAACTCCGTCGCCAGTTTCCGCTTCAGCCCCTGTTTGAACAGTCGCTCGAAATCGAGCGTGCTCGCGGGGCCGCTTCGGGTAACATCGGTGAAGTCGCCCTCCTTCCGTTCGACCACCCGCTTTCCCTTCGGGTCGAGATCGAGGCCGAGCTCCTCGTCGAGTTCCTGTGCGAACTCCTCGGGATCCATCTCGTAGTACTCGTGTTCGGCGCTCTCCTCGCCGGGTTCGTCGCCGTCGCCGTCCTCGTCACCGTCGCCCGAAGCCGGTTCCGGTTCGCCGACCGGGTCCCCGACGTCGGGCGTGTCGCCGTTCCCGCGTCCGACGCCGCCCATATCCCGGCGGTCATAGACGAACTCGGGCGGATCGACGATCTTGATCGGGATCCTGACCTGGTCCGGACGGGAGTCACCGAGGTCGCCGTACTTGATGAACTCCGAGAGGTCTTGCCGTTTCGCTTCGCCGACCTCGCGGAAGCGTTCGAGGTCGTCCCTACGTCCCATGGCTCTCCCCGGTTAGTCCCATCGGTAACTCACCTGATTCATGACGTGTCGGCTCGTCAACTCGGCCGACGCCTCGGAATAGCCGAACAGCTCCTGGAGGTTCTCTATCGTGCGTTTCTTGACGGCTTCCGTCTCGGTTCCACCCGGCGGGTCGGCCCACTGGGACGGGTCCAGATCCCCGTAACTCCGGCGGACGGCGTCCCAGTCGTGGCTCCCCAGCACCGCCTCGATGACTGGGATCTCGCGTGGGTCGACGCTTGAGACACGGAACTCCTCGTCGCGGTTCCGCCAGGCGTGGCGGTTCAACGCGGTGATGATCTTCTCCGATCGGAACTCCCGGACCGCTTCCGTCGGCGTCCGGCCGTCGTAATCGGCCTCGTCGAACCGGCCCAGGTGTTCGACCTCGAACACCTTCATTTTCAGCGGATCGGCGCTGACGGACTCGCCGCGCTCGTTTTCGATCGTCCCGTCCTCCACCCACGCGTAGACGTGTTCGAGGTACTCCTCGACGGTCGCCTCGTCGACGTGTTTCTCCCGCATGATCGCGTCGATGACGTCGGACTCCTGTCGACCGAAGACGTGGTTTTTCACCGGCGCGAGGCGGTCGTCGTACTCGGTCCGTTCGCCGGGCGAAAACACCGGTGCGTCCCCGAGCCCCTCTGCCATCGAATCGAGGACGTCCCGCGGCATGATCACGTCGTCGACGTCCAGCTCCGGATGGTGTCTGTCGAACGTCTCGTGGAAGAGATCCGCGACGATATCACGCGTGTACGTGACCGGGATCCCGCCGGTTCCGTCGCTCGATCCATCGAAATCGAACTCCTCTCTGGGGCGTCGTTCGTCGCCGTCCTGGAGGTATCCGCGATCGTAAACGAGCGCCTTGTCGACGAGGTCTATACCGGGCGGGAGCGTTTCGGCGTCGAGCCGCGTCACGACCGCATACAGCGCCGCCGCCTCGACGGCGTGGGGGGCGAGCTCGCGTTGTCGGACGGTCCCTCCGGAGTCTCGGACCGAGATCCGCACGGGCTCGCGGATCTTCTCCGCCAGCTCCTCGTAGCTCTCGGCAGTCCAGACCGTCGTCTCGTTCGTCAGCTCCCGACGGAGGAGTTCGGCCTCCAGTGAGAGGTTCGTCAGGTAGGTGAACTCGTGTCTGTCGAGCCGTCGCTTCAAGGCCTTCAGCGGATCCGACCCCTCCCGCTCGGCGTGGCGGTTCAGCTGTGCCTCCAGGTCGGGGTTCGAGATGACGATCATCTGGGTGTCGACGTCCATCCCGATTCCCTTGTCGAGTTTGACCGATCCCTCGTCGGGAACGTTCAACAGCTTCTGGAGCAAATCGGCGTGCTGGGCGGCGTCCTCAACGATCGTCAACAGTCCGTTACCCTGCGAGAGGACGCCGTCGTAGCTGAACGCCTGTGGGTTCTTCCGGCCGCGGGAGTCGAGCCGCTGTAACATGCCGGCCATCCACGAGCCGACGAGCCGTTCTTTCGGCGTGCCGTCGTCCTCGCTGTGGAGGACGCCGATTCCCCGTCCGACGTCGACGACGTAGTTCCGCACCCGCAGATGCCGCTCGTCGGTGATCGCCGAAAAGAGCCGTTCGGTCCCCTCCCGGCGGTACTGTCGCTCGAGATGCTCGTAGGCTTCCCGGCTGAATGGATCGAGATCGGCCTCCAGATGGATCGGGATGTGATCGTCCAAGTGGGAATTCAGTTCCGCGAGCAGTTCTCGACGCACCGATTCCGGGAACACCGACAGGGGATGTGATTGGACCGGCGAGGCGTACCAATCGTCCTCGTCGACGGGCGCCCTGTCGCCGTAGGTCATTCCGGACGGGGCGCCTGCGGTGTCGACGTTCCACTCGAGGGTGTATCGTCGACCCGCCTCGGTTTTCGAGTACTCACGGAGCCCGTTTATCAGGCACCGCTTGAGTTCGGATTTTCCCGTCGCTGTCGGGCCTTCGAGCCACAGGATCTTCTCCTCTTTGCCCCGCCGGGCGGCGATCGATCGGAGATCGTCGACGAAGGCGTTCAACACGTCGGTGTTCCCGAGGATGGCGTGTTCGCCGTCGTTGTGCGGGTCGTCGAAGAACCGGTACCGCTGTTTCTGTTCGCCCTCCTCGACGACGGTTCGGGTTCCGACCGATTCGATCGCCGACAGCAGATACTTCGAGGCGTGGGCCGCCGACGTCGGGTTCTCGAAGATCCGATCGAGATACGCCCCGAGAGCCATCGGCGGTTCGTACGTCTCTTCGAGCGTCTCGTCGGCGCGGGCGACGTACTCGTCGGTCGTCATTCGGACTCCATCTCCGCTTTGGCGACCTCGGCGCCGGCGAACTCGAGGACTTCCTTTGCGCCCTCCGTGCTGTAGCCCCGCTCCTCGAGGGCCTCGATCCAGGCGTTCCGCTCGTCGTCGTCGAGTTCGCCGCTGGAGACCAGCGCGGAGAAGTTGATGTTGTGCTTTTTGTCCTCCCACAGCTTCCGTTCCAGGGCCCGACGGAGCCGGTCGTTGTCCTGTGGCTCGAACGGCTCGCCTTCGCGGGCTCGACGGCTGACCCAGTTGGCGACCTCCTGTCGGAAGTCGTCCTTGCGGTCCGAGGGCACCTCGAGTTTCTCCTCGACGGCCCGGAGGAACGTCTCGTCGGGTTCCTGGCTGCGTCCGGTGATCTCGTCTTCGACGGTGTCGTCGTCGATGTACGCCATGACGTGGTCCATGTACTTTTCGCCCTGCCGCTGGATCTCGTCGAGATCGTACGCCAGCGCGTGTCTGACGTCCTCGATCGCCCGCTCTTTGTACTCCTCGCGGACCAACTCGAGGTACCGGTGGTAGGTCTCGAAGTTCGCTTCGGGGATCGCCCCGTGGTTCTCGAGGTTCGCCTCCAGATGGTTGAACGCGTTCAGCGCCGAGAGGAACGACCGGTCTCTGTGCATCGAGTCCATTATCGTTTCCGCGATCTCGTCACCGATGAAACGCGGCGAGACGCCGTCCATCCCCTCGCCGATGTCGGCCGTTTCGGCTCCCTCCTCGCGGAGTTTCCTGACGTCGATATCCTCACCTTCGTCGATCTCGCCGTTGTAGGCTTTCGCTTTCTGGACGATTGAAACGGTCTCGACTGCGGGCTCTTCGATCCGGGTCAACACGCCGAACAGACCGGCCATCTCGAGGGTGTGTGGCTCGACGTGGATGTCGGGGACGTCCGCGTTATCGAGCAGCTTCCGGTAGATCTTCGCTTCCTCGTCGTACTCGAGCACGTACGGGAAATCGATCCGTTTGGTCCGGTCGTTGAACGCCTCCATCTTCTCGTCGCCCTTCTTATCGCGGTATTCGGGCATGTTCGTCCGTCCGACGATGACCTGATCGATGTCGATTCGTGGGTTGTTTTTCGGTTTGATCGTCCGCTCCTGAGTCGCATGGAGGAAGTCATAGAGGAACTCCCGCTGGAGTTTCAGAAGCTCCTCCCCCGAGAAGATCCCGCGGTTGGCGTTACAGAACGCCCCGGAGTAGTCGAACGCCCGCGGATCGCTTTCGCCGTAGACGGCGATCTTCGAGTAGTTGACGTCGCCAGTGAGCTCGGTTTCGTCTTGGTTCTTTTTGTCCTTCGGCTCGAACGTCTCGATAGCCTGCCGTTTGTTCTCGTCGGCGACCAGTCGGACGACCTCGACGTGGTTCTCGAGAACTGCCTGCAGATCGTCGTCGTACTCCTCCAACAGTGCGTCCATGTAGAACTCGCTCGCCGGATCCAGCGACTGTTCGTTCCGTATCGTGTACGGCGCATCGAGCGTCTCATTTAAGTCCTCGATGACGCGCTTGCGCTGTTGAAGGGGCAACAGGACGATCGGATCCTGATTCATCGGCGAGCGAACGACGTCGTCGGCGGGATCTTGATCGGCGAGGATATCACAGAGGCCCGTCCACCGGAAGGTGTACATCCGGCCCTCGTTGCGTGTCGTATAGTCCTCGAAGTACCGGCGGATCTGCCGATCGAAGTCCGATTTCCCGGACCCCACGGGACCGAGTAGGAGCTTGATACGTTTCTCCGGACCGAGCCCTCGGGAACCGGATTTCACCTTGTTCGTGAACTCGTGGATGGCCTCGTGGATGGTTCGGCCGTAGAACGTGTTCTCGCCGCCACCGATCGGGTCTTCGGTGGCGAGATCGTACTTGACGGTCCCTGTGGTTTCGTCGTATGAGGTCCCGTAGTAATCGAACATATCCGCGACCCGCTGGTGTGCGTTTCGCGCGATCTTTGGATCGTCGTACAGCTCTTCGAGGTACCACTGGAAGGACCGCATCCGTCGGAGGTCCGACGGGATCGTCTCTCTGTACTCCTTGCTGAGTTCTTCGAGGGTTTCCATGTCTGTCATTCTATCACGGAGACGCACGGGGCGCCTCACCCGGCGGTTCCGGGCTGGCGGACGTCTGCGGCACGTGTCATGCTACACCATACCACTCACGGGCGCCGAGGCCGACGTTTCTGGAACACTACGACGGACGGGGCGGCAAGCACGACAATAATACCGAGACTATATATTATATGGGAATTAGAGATATAAAAATGCTTCGCCAAATCGCATCACATCGGGAACAACGTTTCGAAAAAACCGGCAAAGGGGACGGGAATATCCCGGAATTGTTCTGTCCGTCCGGACGACGATCGCTCACGCGGAACCGACTGTGGACTGATAGAGGCTGGTGATCCGAAGAAACATTTATTATATATAGGCCGTCCGATCGGCGATTTTCGTGCTACCAATTAGCGTGCAATACTGTTTGAAACCCCCATATTCGACGGATCTGCTCGAAAAGATGGCGAAACGTTTAAGTAGTTTTCGGACTAACGTTGAATCAGGAGTAGCCCGAGCCCGGATTATTTGGTCCCCACCCCCCGGAGTCGGGAGTAACTCACCACACCAATAATGAGTGACACTGGAATCCGAACCTACACCGAGGAGAACCGATCCGAGGCGACCGAGCGAGCCGAGAGTACCGAAGGCGTAGCGACCTGTCCGGAGTGTGACGCCCGTCTCGAGGCCGACTCCGAGCACGGTGAGACGGTCTGTACCGAGTGCGGGTTAGTCGTCGAGGAGGACGAGATCGACCGCGGTCCCGAGTGGCGGGCCTTCGACAGCGCCGAGAAAGATCAGAAATCCCGCGTCGGTGCCCCCACCACCAACATGATGCACGACAAGGGGCTCTCGACGAACATCGGCTGGCAGGACAAAGACGCCTACGGGAACCAGCTCTCGAATCGCCAGCGCCGGAAGATGCAGCGGCTCCGGACCTGGAACGAGCGGTTCCGGACGAGGGACTCCAAAGAGCGCAACCTCAAGCAGGCGCTCGGCGAGATCGAGCGGATGGCCTCGGCGCTGGGCCTGCCCGAGAACGTGCGCGAGACCGCGAGCGTCATCTACCGACGCGCACTCAGCGAGAACCTCCTGCCCGGCCGCTCCATCGAGGGCGTCTCGACGGCCGCGCTCTACGCCGCCGCGAGACAGGCCGGCGTCCCCCGCAGCCTCGACGAGGTCGAACGCGTCTCCCGCGTCGACAAGATGGAGCTGACCCGCACGTACCGCTACATCATCCGGGAGCTAGGTCTGGAGGTCGCCCCGGCCGACCCCGAAAGCTACGTCCCGAGGTTTATTAGTGACCTAGGGCTCTCCGACGAGGTCGAACGACGCGCCAGAGAGCTCATCGAGTCGGCCCGGAACGCGGGCGTCCTCTCCGGGAAGTCGCCGGTCGGACTCGCCGCCGCCGCCGTCTATGCGGCGGCCCTGCTGTGCAACCAGAAGGTGACCCAAAACGACGTCAGCGAGGTCGCCGACATCTCCGAAGTCACCATCCGGAACCGGTACAAGGAGCTTCTGGAAGCCGGCGAGGTCGCGACGGCCTGACGTTTCCGGCACGCACGTCACTCTTTTCGAGACTACCGGCTCGTCACCGATCGGTCGACGGATCTGTCCCCTTACTGTGACAAACGTTTTCATACCCTGCCCCCGTTGACCGGGCATGGAGACGTACGCCCGATTACTGTGTCCGGAGTGTGGCAAAGCCTGGCAGAAGTCGCCGAGTGAACTCCCGGATCCGTCCCGGACGTTTCACTGCCCGGGCTGTCACGCCAGCCGACGCCTCTCGGAGTTCGCCCGGACGGAACACGATCTGAAGAACCTTCAAAAGTTCTAGCCCCCAGGAAGAATCAGTTCGACCCGCCAACACGCCGGGCAGAGACGTCAATAGATGTGATACAAAAACGCATAGATGACGAGCCCCATCGAAAACGAGACGAGCCAGAGCGCGGCGGCGATTCGACCGGCCCGGCGATGGTTCGACTCGTAGATCTCCGTGACGGGCCGTGTCCCCGCCGATAAAAGCGTATAAAAGACGAACGGGATACAGACGACCGCGAGCGCGATGTGAACGACGAGGAACGGGAGATAAACGAACAGCCGAACCCGCTCTGGGCCCTCGAAGGGACTCGGACCGAAGACGGCGACTCGATAGAGATACAGCACCAAGAACGCGGCGAACAGACCGAAACTGGCGAGCATGAGCGCCCTGTGGCGGTCGACGTCTCCGGCCCGGATCGCCCGGACGCCGGCGATGATCGTTCCGATCGCCGTGAGACTGAGCACCGCGTTGAGATGCGGTATGGCGCTCAAAAGCGGCGCCCACTGCGGGATCGATTCACTCGGCAACACTCCCAGAGCCGCGCCGAACACCAACGCGATCGAAACGACCGAAAGCACCACTGTCAGTTCCGGTACGTGTGCTCTCGCCCGACCTCGGATCTCCATACGAACACGAACGTTCTCCTCCCAAAAGACGTTTCCATCCGATACCGGTTGGGACGAAAGGGCGTCCGCTCTCGGAGTAACGCTTCGAGAAGTTTTGCGTGGGTGCTGTCTTCGAGCACCCGCACTGCGTGGCGTGAACCACGGTAGTGCGTGGGACCGGATTTGAACCGGCGGACCTCTACAGGACAGCGCCCTCAACGCTGCGCCGTTGGCCTGGCTTGGCTACCCACGCACGCTGTGTCTCTGTTCGCATACTGCCGTAATCCGGGATGCAATAAAAGGGCTTTCCTTTGGCTCGGATCGGCGCTCCCTCGGGTGGGTGTCCCGGATTCGGACCCCGGGGCGCTCTCGGGGGAGCGCGGGGTTCAAGTGCGTCCCGGGAGTTCGATCGAGTATGGCGAAATACTCCACCGGCGGCATCGGAGGGGACTCCGGCGGCACCTGCGAGCTCTGTGGTGCCGACGGGCGTTCGCTCGAGACGACGACCGTGGCCGGAGCGGAGCTCGACGTCTGCAGCGAGTGTCGAAAACACGGGGAGTCGTCGCAAGGGGCCGGCGACGACTCGACACGGGAGCGCCAACGCCGCCGTAAAGCGGCACAGAACGCCGCCAGACTCGACGACGCCCGATCGGTCGAGACGGACTGGGAGGAGGGCGCCGACTACGAGGACGATCCGCTCCCGTATCTCGTGAGCGGCTACGGATCGGTTCTCGAGGCGGCCCGACAGGAGGCCGGGCTACAGGTCGACGAACTGGCGGCCGAACTCGAGATAGCGACCGCGGACATCGAGGCGGTCGAACAGGGGCGGGCGGCCCGTGCGAACGTCGGCGGTTCCGTCATCGAGGCGCTCGAGGACCGCTTCGGGATCGAACTCGCCGAGTCGTGATCGACCGGTTTTTGTCGGCGTGACGCAAGCCATTCGGTATGGCCCCGTCGAAGGCACCAGAGAGCCCTGACACACTGACGTTCGAAGCGACTGTCGAGGACGGCGGCGAAGAGGTCGTCCTGTCGGAGACGTACTTTTATCCGGCCGGAGGCGGTCAACCGGCCGACCGAGGATCGCTCGGCGGCCACGACGTTCTCGACGTACGAACGGTCGACGACGAGGTCGTCCACACCATCGACGGCCACCTCGAGTCCGGCGAGACAGTCACGGGCGAGATCGACTCGTCGTTCAGACGCTACTGCATGCGAGCCCACACCGCCAGCCACGCCCTTTACGGTGCCGGCCGTCGGCTCTTCGACGAACTCGGCTACGGCGGTTTCGGCATCACTTCCGAGAAGGTCCGGGTCGATTTCCGGACGCCGTCGGAGATCGACGACGACACGCTCGTCGAACTCGAACGGCTCGTTAACCAGTGTGTCTGGGACTCGCGGACGGTGACGTGGGAACGGCTGCCGCGCGAGGAGGCGCTCGGTCGCGACGACGTCGCGTTCAACACGAAAACCGAGGAGGGGATCACGGGCGAGACCGTTCGTGTCGTCGAGATCGACGGCTGGGACGCCGCGGCCTGCGGTGGAACGCACGTCCCGAACACGCGCCGGATCGGACCCGTCACGGTGTTGAGCCGATCGAACCCCGGTGAGGGATTGACTCGCGTCGAGTTCGCCGTCGGAAACGAGAGCATCGACCGGCGGGCAGCGGAAAAACGGGCGGCTCTCGAGGCGGCCGGTACGCTCGGAACGAACGTCGAATCCCTCACAGAGGAGGTCCGGCGCCTCGGAGCGGAGACGGAAGCCCTGCAGGACGAACGGGACGAGCTCCGGTCGGAGTTGTTAGAACACCGGATCGACTCGATCGCGGCCGACGGCTTCGAGCGCGACGGGCTTCGGTGGGCCGTCGGTGTCGTCGACGCCGACACGAACGCGCTCGCCGAGGCTGTCCGTGACCGTCCCGACGACGTCGACGTGTTACTCCTGGCGACGCCGAACGGCCAACTCGCTGTCGGAGCCGGACCCGCCGACGCCGGCGAGGTCGTCGAGGAGCTGACCGACGCCCTCGGCGGGGGCGGGGGCGGTTCCCCCGACGTCGCGCAGGCTGGCGGACTCGACACCGACGGCGAGGGGATCGTCGAACACCTCAGGGGCTGAACGATGGGGCCCCTGGAAGAGTACGAAACGATCGTCTTCGATCTCGACGGGACGCTCGTCCGGCTCGAGGTCGAGTGGGACACCGTCACCGCGGAGGTCGGAGCCGTACTCGAAGCGCGCGGGATCGATCCGCCCGACACGCTGTGGGGAATGCTCGAGGCGGCGGACGAACGCGGCCACCGTCCGGCGGTCGAGGACGTCATCTCGGCGCACGAACGCGACGGCGCTGCGGCATCGACGCGGCTTCCGGCCGCCGACACCGTCCCCGACGGGGCGGTCGGGCTCTGCTCGCTGAACTGCGAAGCGGCCTGCCGGATCGCGCTGTCGACGCACGGGATCGAGGGGATCGACGCCGTCGTCGGACGCGACACGGTCCCGACCGAAAAGCCGGATCCACAGCCGCTCTTGGAGACGATCGATCGCCTCGGCGGCGATCCCGCCGCGGCGGTCTTCGTCGGCGACACCGATCGGGACGCCCGGACGGCGAAGCGGGCGGGGGTCGACTACCTCGACGTTTCGAGTTGGCTCCGGGCGTACAGATAGACGGGAATCCCGATACAGAGCCAGACGACTGCCCCCACCCGGATCGCGAAGTTCGCACGCTGGCTCCAGCTCGGCAGTTCGACGAAAAGCGAGAGCGCTGCGACGACCGGCGCGCCGACGACGATGGTCAACACGAACGTCGTCTGCATCACCCAGCCGTAATCGATCCCGTCGGGATCGGTCCGTTCGACGCGTGGCCCCATTACTCGCACTCGGTGAGTCGGCCCGTAAGCCGTTACGGTTTCCTCCGCACAGTGGCGTTTCCCGTCAGGAGTCCCACCCGTCGCGACACTCCGGGTCGCAGAAATGCGTCGTCACCACGGCGTCGTCTTCGATCCGCGTGACCACGCGGTGTGTCGCCGACTGCAGTATCGGCTCGCTACAGACCGCACAACGCGGCGCGTCTTCCTCCGTTACGTCCTCGCCGAGATCCGAGGTCGGGTCCACCATCTTGTCCCTGCCTTAGGCGGGAGCTATATGAACGGTTATGTTTGTCGGGAGAGCGTCGTTCACCGATCCCGCATCACAGACTCTCCCGGTTTCGTTCTGGCGCCCGAAGAGAGGACGACGCCGGGCGCCAGACTCGTGTTGACGCCCGTTTTGGCTTCAGGACCGGCGACGACACCGTACTTACGGCGGCCCGTCGAAACGCGGGTGCCTTTGACGGTTTGACGGACGGCCTCACCGTCGTGTCTGAGGTTCGCGACCTGTGTTCCGGCACCCAGATTGACCTCCGGCCCGAGCAGGCTATCGCCGACGTAGGAGAGATGCGGAACGTTGGCTCCCGCCATGAGGACGCTGTTTTTGATCTCGACACCCTGGCCGACGTGACAGCCGGGACCGACGAGGGTCGATCCGCGGACGTAGGCGTTCGGGCCCACGTCGGCCCCGGATCGTACGATCGCGGGACCTTCGATGACGACTCCGGGTTCGATCGTTGCGCCGGATTCGACGACGACGGAACCGCGGAGCTCGGCCCCCTCGGCGACGTCGCCGTCGATCCGTCCCTCGAGGTCGCCGATCTTCCACTCGTTTGCGGCCAAAAGCTCCCACGGACGCCCCACGTCGAGCCACCGCGAGAGGGTCACCGGCGTGACGTCGGCCGACTCGATCGTCCGTGCCACCACGTCCGTGAGTTCGTACTCGCCGCGCTCGCTCTCCTCGACGTCGAGGTATTCGATAGCTCGCTCCGGGAACGCGTACGCACCCGCATTCGCTAGGTTCGACGGCGGCGTCTCGGGTTTTTCGACGATATCCGTGATTCTATCTCCCGTCTCAGTCGTCGAGAGGACGCCGTAGTTCCGCGGATCTTCGACTTCGATCGCCGCGATCGCGGGGGCGAGATCGAAGAGTGATCGGATATCCGACGCCGAATAGAGGTTGTCGCCGTTCAGGACTGCGAAGGGTCCCTCCAGGCGGGGACGGGCCGCACGGACCGCATCCGCCGTCCCGCGCTGTTTCTGTTGAACCGCGATCGAGACCGGGACGCCACGGTACTCGTCGCGGAAAAACTCCCGGACCGCCTCAGCCTCGTAGCCGACGACGACGATCAGCTCGGAGGCGCCGGCGTCGACGGCTGCGTCGGCTGTATGGGCACACAGCGGCCGGTCGGCGACCGGCAACATCGGCTTGGGGACGGTCTCGGTCAGCGGTCGCATTCTGGTTCCCTCGCCGGCGGCGAGGATGACTGCCTGCATACGACCCAACTCGGCCGGGGGCGATAAAAACGGTCGGGGACATTCGGGGGGTTCGGACGGTTACTCCTCGAGACTCGCGTCCTCTATCGCCGGCGGTTCGGTCTCGTCGGCCTGTCGTCTCACGTCGACGTGGTAATGTTCGAGGATATCCCGGCCGAGGAGTAGCGGGTACTCCATGTGGCTCCTGTCTTCGATGCTCGCCGTGACGGTGTGTTGTTTGCCGCCGACGCCGACGACGAGATCGACAACGGGCCGGGAGCGGCCGGACTTGACGCTCCCGGATTTGATCTTCACGATGTCCTTGATCGGCCCGGTACCGATCTCGGCGGCGAGGTGGGCGTCGATACTCGTCCGGGTCGCCCCGGTGTCGGATTTCGCCATCACGGTTTTCTGGCCGCTCGTGCCCATGGCGACGACCTCCTCGACGTAGCCGATGACCGGCGTCTCCGTCGGCACGGATTTCTCGGGTTTCGGCATACACGCCGGTCGGGAGTCGTCGAGATTGGCCGTCAACTCGTGTACGCGTTCGGGATCGACGTCGCCGCCGGCCCGCTCGATGGCGAGCCGGGCGATATGCGGGGCCGGTGAGCGTCCGGTCGCCTTGAACAGTCCCCGGAACCCGGCCGTCGGGTTCACTTCCAGCAGGTGGTAGCCGTCCTCGCCCTCGACGATGTCGACTCCGGCGTAATCGAGACCGATAACGTCGGTCGCACGCTTGGCCATGGTGACGATCTCGTCGGGCAACTCGTCGGTCACGCCCTCGACGTCACCGCCCAGAGAGACGTTGGTTCGCCACTCGCCTTCGGGGGCATAGCGGTTCATCGCGCCGACGACGCGCTCGCCGACGACGTAGATCCGAAGGTCGTGATGCTCTTTTTCGTCGTGCTCGATGAGTTCCTGGAGGAACGCCTGTCTGGATCCGACCATCGGGTTCACGGGATCGTCGGTGTCGAGTTTCCACGTCCCGCCGCCGTGGGTGCCGATCGCCGTCTTGTAGACGACTTCCTCGCCGAACCGGTCCCGGCGGGCGTTCAGAATGTCGCCGGACAGCGCCATGAGCGCGTCCGGAACCGGGAGACCGGCCTCCGCCAGAGCCGTCCCGGAGGCGAACTTGTGCATCGCGGTCATCGTCGCCGTCGGGGTGTTCAACAGCGGGCGGATCCGATCCAGCATCGTCGCGAGCCCGAGCGCCTCCGCGGGCTGTTCTTCCTTCGAAAGCAGCAGTCGGTTGATGATGATATCCACGTCCGGTTCGAGGGTCACCTCGCCGTCGGTGATGTCGACGGCGGTGTTCTCGGCGCGGAGCCACGCCGTTTCGTAGCCGAGGTCGTCGACGGCGTTCAGGATCGCCTTCGTCTCCTTGGAGCTGTGCAGGCTGAGAACGCCGACAGTGAGTGAATCGGGCATACGTCGGTTTGCGCTCGGTCCCGGCAAAACGCTGCCGATCCCACGTGGTCCGTCCGAGTCGGTCCGCGGCCTTATCAGTAGCCCCATCGTGGGCTCGGGTATGAGTTCGGTGTTTACCTACAACGGAGGCTCGGTCAGGCCGGGTGAGACGGCGAACGTCCGTTTCACCGTCAGCGAGACCTATCTCGGCGATCCGGTCCGGATCCCGGTGACGATAATCAACGGCGAACGGGAGGGGCCAACGATGTGTCTCACCGCCGCGGCCCACGGCGACGAACTCAACGGGATCGAGATCGTTCGCGAGGTGGCCCACGAGTGGGACCACTCGGGGCTTCGCGGGACGCTCGTCTGTCTGCCCGTGCTCAACGTCCCCGGTTTTATCGCCCAACAGCGCTATCTGCCGATCTACGATCGGGACCTGAACCGGTCGTTCCCCGGCAATCCCACCGGAACGAGTGCGAGGCGGATCGCCGATCGGGTGTTCCGGAACTTCATCGAGCCGTGCGACCTCGGGTTGGACTTTCACACCTCGACCCGGGGCCGGAGCAATATGCTGCACGTCCGGGGCGACATGACCGATCCGTCGGTTTCGCGTGTCGCGAACGCCTTCGCCTCGAACGTCATCATCGACAGTGAGGGACCAAACGGCTCGTTACGTCGGGAGGCGAGCGACACGGGAACGCCGACAGTCACCGTCGAACTCGGGGAGGCACACCGGTTTCAACGACCGCTTATCGACGCGGCGCTGGAGGGTGTCCTCTCCGTGATGGCCGAGTTCGACATGATAGAGACGGAGACCGTCAAGTGGCCTGGCTGGCGAACCGTCATCGAGGGATCCGGCGAGAAGACCTGGCTGCGAGCGGATGCGGGCGGGCTCGTCGACATGCACCACGAGCGGGGCTCGCTCGTCGAAGCGGGTGAGACCGTCTGTACCATCTCGAACCCGTTCAAAACGGACGCCACCGAGATCGAGGCACCGTTTACCGGGTTACTCATCGGCGTTCCCCAGAACCCGCTCGTCTATCCCGGGAACCCGCTGTGTCATCTAGTGTCACTCGATGGGGCGACGCTTCGAGCCTTCCGGCAGGTCGACGCGGAACGGGTCGACTGAACTCGGGACCGTCCTTGGGGGGAGACGTTCGGTAACTCTCAGAAGGTATCGCGCGTCACCCGACGAATCGATCCCGTCAAACGCCTGTGAGTTGTTCGCAGGTAGTAACTACTATACCGACGGGGTCCCGACGGTAGAGTGCATGAGTCAATCGTACGACCGAGGTCTGATAGAGGACTTCGGGCGGTGGCAGGAGTTCTCCGCCGGTATGTGGGCCTGGATCTTCCACAAGTTCACCGGCTGGGTGCTCGTCGGCTATCTGTT